>MDTB01085742.1_pt1 | contig 135990 bp, 131 predicted proteins | sample 811161 | NCBI WGS metagenome assembly MDTB01 (sample SAMN05326650, study PRJNA326480) | marine metagenome | isolation source: seawater | place: Mediterranean Sea | collected 2009 | reverse complement strand
TCAGTTGCTTCAGTTGCTTCAGTTGCTTCAGTTGCTTCAGTTGCTTCAGTTGCTTCAGTTGCTTCAGTTGCTTCAGTTATCTCATCCTCCAATACTTTTGATTGATCAAGAGTTTCATTATCAATGACCTCATCGGCGCTGGCACCAGCAAGGCCAGGCTGGGCTTCCTCGGAGACTTCTTCGCCCAAAGCTTCAGCAATCACATCCTCGTCAAATGCAAAAACAAATGCTGGTTGGCTCAAGTAATCCGGCCTCTTGTATGGATCTGCTGGCTCCCCAACCAATTCCGCAACGACAATTATTCTATTTCGGGCAGTCAGTCTTGGGTGGCATGATACCAAGGTCAACCTATTCGGATAACTTTCAAATGTTTGATCAAGCACATCAAATTCACTAGGACTTACGATGAAGTTTCCTCGCCCCCCATTCTGTTCCAACACCACATAAGTGAAACTCCCTTGAATAGTTTGAATCTTGATCTCATCACCTGGATCCAATTTGTCGATATCACCAAATGGCGCACCCCATGTTGTCCTATGTCCAGCTATCGCTGAGTTCCCTGGCATGCCAGGCATTGGAGTATTAGGAAAGTGCCCGGGGCCTCTTCTAAGAGACTGAGAAGAAACTCCGGAAACAACAGTAGAGGTTAATCCCATTTTCGGGATAACTAACTGCGCCATAGCCTGCCCTTCTGGTCGCCACAGAAGTTCAGCATAATTGAGTCTATCTTCCTCGTCCGATTCCGCTTTTGTACTTAAGCTGGGTGTAGTCTCAGCAGTTTCAATCAACTCAGAAAAATCTTCTTCCAAGTCATCTTGGTAGCGGTCTGTTAGAACACCAGTGCCCCAAAGTTGATAAGCCACGAAGAGCAACGTCAACCCGCCCAAAATGACTAAACTACGCCCAAGTGCCTGAAAAGCTTTCGAAACAAACATCAAAGATGACGTTAGCGAAAAGAAACTCTAATGACTTCTCACAAGCACTTTTATTTTCATTAGCTAAATGCACAGAAATAGATGGAAATGCCATACTCCCACTAGATTTTAAGTAGACGTTTCTGAAATGGGTCCGGATTGCGAACAGTAATCAAACTAGAACAAAGCATGGTTTTCTTAGGGCAGTTTCCTGCATTGACTGGTGTGACAATGAAAATAAGTCAGGGAGAAATCGTGCTGATAAAGGGACCAAATGGTGCTGGGAAATCAACGCTGCTCCATCTCTGTGCTGGACTTCTGCCTATGAGAAAAGGATCTGGGACAATACTTGATTTTGATCTTTTAACGCAACGGATGGAACTGAGAGCTCACGTTGGGTTATTGGCGCATCGTACCGGTCTATACTCCGACCTCACTGTTAAAGAGAATTTAAAATTCTGGGCAACCACATATGGTGCTTCGGATGCTGAAATCGATAGTGCTATGGAAGTTTTCGGATTAGCGGGGCGCTTAGAGTCCGTGCAAGTCCAAAACCTCTCAGAAGGCCAGCGAAGACGAACATCTCTTGCCCTCCTCTTGATTAAAAGACCGAGTATATGGCTTCTGGACGAGCCGTATGCAGGTCTTGACAATAATGGAAGAGGTTTGGTGAATTCATGCATCTCTCAAGCGGCAGAAGCTGGATCGACAGTACTCATCGCCTCACACGAGATCTCCTCCATAGGCTCAAAACGCGAAAGGACGCTTCAAGTTAAGGGCGGACGGATTGTTGCGGATTCACAAGATGGCAACGAAGGGCATCACTATGATCCGTGACGCTTGGCTAGTAGCGAAGAAAGACCTCCTCATCGAGATCCGCTCGAGAATAATCATTAACCAAATAGCCCCATATACCTTACTAATCATAGTTTTATTCGGATTCGCACTTGATGCCGATACCGAAACACTTCGAGATACAGGGCCAGGTCTTTTCTGGGTTTCTACACTACTGGTCGCAATATTAGCCGTTCAAAGATCTGTTGATATAGAGATATCTGACTCTGCTTTGGACAGGCTATTGCTCTCAGGTATTTCACCGACCTCAATATATATAGGTAAGACGATAGCGTTATATGTGCAACTAATTATTCTTGAAGTCGGACTCTTCATCGTCATGCTTGTGCTATTCGATATGTCTGTTGATAATTATCCATTAATAGTCGCTTCTGCAATCGTAACTACCCTTGCTATTTCAAGTTCAGGGACACTCTATGGGGTCATCGCCTCCGGCGTAGGAGTTCGTGAGACGTTATTACCTGTGTTGTTTCTTCCTGTTCTTGCACCGGCCGTCATAGGAGCAACCAGAGCATATGGCGATGCGTTTGGCCGAGTCAACGCCGACGGATGGGCATGGTTGGGATTACTTTCAGTAATTGCCATTGTCTACACTCTTATAGGTATGTTGACATATGGGAAGTTATTAGAGGAAACGTGATGGCACACACAGCAAAGCAAGATTTCACAACTTCACAAGGAACTAAGTTCATGGGGATTTCATTAATAATTGGAATTCCAACTCTTCTTGCATTCGCTTTTTTCCTTAGTCCTGCTGATGACAACATGGATGATGCCGTCAGGTTGCTATATATTCATGTTCCTGTAGCAATTTTCGCCTACGTCGCATTCATTACAACGGCCCTTGGGAGCATCTTTTATCTATGGAAAAAATCGCGCTGGTGGGACACTGTCGCTCATGCTTCTGCAGAAATCGGTGTAATATTCTGTGGTTTGACTCTTATCACTGGAAGTATCTGGGGAAGGCCAACATGGAATACATGGTGGGAATGGGGCGATGTTCGCTTAGTCACGACTCTTGTTCTGTTTATCATGTTTTCGGGTTACCTAGCACTGAGGCAAGTGCCGGCTAGCCCAGACTTGCGGGCTAAAAGGTCTTCTGTAGTGGGAATCATTGCAGCTGTCAACATACCCATCGTCAACAGATCCGTCGAGTGGTGGGAGAACAACACTCTGCATCAACAGTCGTCCCTAACAGATGGAAAATTGGAGAATCTCACGTTGTTCACTTTATTTCTAGGTCTTATCATTATAGGTATCTCATATTTATGGCTAATGACTCACCGGTTCCGCGTAGGTTGGATGGCTACTGAAATAGAGAGTGCAGGAATAGCTGGAATTATTGAAGAGAGACTAAACGAAGGCAGCTCAAACGGCGGGAACCTAAATCCACAACGAAAGGAAGATATCTCGTGACACACGTCGGCTATCTGATAGCGGGATGGTCAATTTCCCTAGTTATGCTTTCCATCTATGCTTGGCGAACTATAAAAAAAGGTAGACAATTGTCCTCACAAGTCCCCGAGGACCGCCAAAGATGGATGACCTCATCAACTAAATAAGGTAAGTAAGTAATGGATGAAGAAAATGTTCAGATGGATCTCTCTCCACGGGACCCTAAAGCAAGAATGTCTTCTAAGTGGCTGCCTGCGCTGGTAGTAGTGGTATTGGCTGCATCTGTAATTGTGCTTATCTGGTTCCTTATAACTAACAGTCAATCTTTTCTGCCTGCCGATGAAGCAGTTGAAGATAGGTCCGAGCTTGGAGATCGAAGATTCCAAATTCTAGGTTCGCCTGTCGCATCCGCAACGTCTGATCAGACGAAGATAATCGATGGCAACGAATTTACCTTCTTCACAATTTCATTTGATGGTGTTCTGGTTGACGTTGTTAGTTCAGGAACCCCACCCGACCTCTTTGATGAAGGGATACCAGTAGTGTTAGAGGGGAAGTGGAATCAAGGTCCACTACCCGATCCTGACCATATTTTTAAAGATGGTGCTAACGACGGATGGTGGTTCTCAACGAACAGAATTTTGGTAAAGCATGATAATGATTACCGTGAGGAACGTTTAGACGACGCTGAAGAACGGGGGCAAGTACCGAAAGCCCCTGACTCTTAGGAATATTATGAATGTTGCAATTGGATCCCTTGGAATCGTTCTGACACTAGCAGCCTGCTTGACAGGATCTTTGTCAATTATCGCAGGCCAAAAGCAATCACGGCAGCGTTTACGAACTGTAGGTGCTAAATACGCTTGGCTAGCCCTTGGTGGAATGGCATTATCCACATTTGCCATGCAAAGAGCATTAATTACAAGAGACTTCTCCGTTAAATATGTTGCCGAGCACGGCAGTTCTCTAACTCCACCCCTCTATAACGTAGCAACAATGTGGTCAGCGCTTGAGGGTTCAATACTACTGTGGGGGCTAGTCTTGGCAGGATATCTAGCGATCGTTGCTAAAAAGTTTTCAAGCAGGCTCTCAGACCCGATGGTTTCATGGGCACTGGTCACTATTTTTATAGTTACAGCATTTTTCTCTCTAATGATGTTAGGTCCAGCTAACCCATTTGAATCCTTTGACCCTCCTCAGGGATACGACGGGCCAGGTCCAAATCCACTTCTGCAAAATCACATTTTAGTTGCGTTCCATCCTCCGATTCTTTATTTGGGTTATGTGGGCTTTACTGTTCCCTTCGCTTTTGCAATTGCTGCTCTTGTCACCGGAAGATTAGGCGAGGGATGGTTGCTGATCACACGTCGCTGGACTTTGTTCTCATGGGCATGCCTGACATTTGGAATAATACTTGGTGCCTGGTGGGCTTATGATGTTCTGGGATGGGGAGGCTATTGGGGGTGGGACCCAGTTGAAAATGCCTCGTTGCTTCCGTGGTTGACCGGAACTGCATTTCTTCATTCCGTTCTCGTGCAAGAAAGACGGGGGCTTCTCAGGGTTTGGAATCTGTCTTTGATATGTTCGACCTTTCTATTGACAATATTGGGAACGTTCATAACAAGGTCTGGAATTATCGCATCAGTGCATGCTTTCTCAGAAGGGGGAGTAGGGCCTTGGTTATTGTGGTTCTTCTCTGCCGTGCTCTTACTTGTTCTCATACTTATATTTTGGCGAGGAGACCAATTGCGCTCTCAAGGAGGAATCGACTCTGCGCTATCGCGTGAGGGAGCTTTTCTTGCTAATAATCTTGCATTCGGAGCTTTTGCCTTTGTAATCCTCCTAGGCACGATTTTCCCTTTGATTGTTGAGGCAACTCAAAATAGGCAAATTTCAGTTGGGGCTCCTTATTTTGAAAAGATGTCAATGCCAATAGGCTTCGTGATACTTTTCCTAATGGCTATCGCACCTATTTTGCCTTGGAGGAAAGCAGGGGCAGAACTTCTGAGGGACCGTGTTGAATGGCCTGCTTGGGGAGGCGCCCTATCGCTGGTATTAGCTGTTTTAGTAGGAGCGCGTGGTTTCATACCACTATTGGGTTTCGCTTTTGCCGGTTTTGCAGGTACGAGTGCGATTCGGCACCTGACTTTATCAGTAAGGCGGAATAGAGTAAGGGGATTTGTGGGCAGATCGAACGGCGGAATGATCGTACATCTCGGTGTAGTGCTGCTATCACTTGGCCTAATAGCTAGCTCATCCTATGTCTCTCAAGCCTCATATACACTGGAGCCAGCTGAGACAGTCAACTTTGATGGGTCGGAAATCACGTATGTATCGGCAGAACAAATTATCTATTCAAATCGAATTCAAGAAAAAGTAAAAATACGTGTTGATGGGGATATTCTTCAACCATCTGTTGAGCGTTTCACCGCCTCTGGACAACTAGTCCCATCGCCCACAACCAAGACCTCTGCTTCAGAAGATATACAAATAGCACTATTGGACCCTCCCGAACTTGATGATCAATCAATAGTCATCCAGATTACCAAACAACCTCTTCTTGTCTGGATCTGGATAGGAGGATTCGTGATGCTTCTAGGCAGCGCTCTGTCAGCAGTCCCATCTAGGAAGCGCAAGGAAATTTCAACTACCTCAAGTGATAGTCAGGAACAGAAAGAAGAGATGGGCAGATGAATCTTGCTAAATCTGGGCTTATCGTTCTTGGGGTCATATCAATATTCTTCATTACATTATTGGCGACTCGTGGCACTCAATCTAATCAACCTAACTTTGATTTAGTCGGAGAGCCAGCGCCACTATTTGCTGCAGAAATGATTACTGGCGGTGAATTCAATCTTGAAGATGAGCTGATAGCAAACCGGGCGCTAACCCCTAGGGATCAAGTTTGGATAGCCGTAAATTTCTTCGCAAGTTGGTGCACCGGGTGCATTGTTGAGCATGCGGATCTGGTTACTTTCCACACCGAGAGTGCTTTCTCAAGTGATGGAACAAAATGCAATACTAAGCTTGTATCTGTGGCGTTTAACGACAACATCAAAGATATTGAAGACTTTTTTGAGAAGTATGATGGAGATTGGCCAGTACTTCTCGATGGAAGCACCAACCGAGTAGCAATCGATTACAGCGTGATGACTGCACCAGAAACCGTTCTTATTGCTCCAAGTGGATTAGTCGTCAAAAAGATTGTAGGACCAATCACATACGAAAAATTATCGGCAGGGATTGAATGCTAAATAGAATTAAGCCGAGGACACTCTCATGGGTTTTGCTTGCGGTCGTGACTATTGTCGCTCTTATATTCGGTTCGCTTGATTCGGAAGATTCTGCGACACCTGCTGAACGCGCAGCGTCTTTAGCCGCGACGATAGCTTGTCCACAATGTTCTGGTCAGCCGGTTTCCGAGAGTTCAGCACCAATAGCGCAAGTTATAAAGGCTGAAATCAAGGAACAAGTTGATAGGGGACGCACCGATTCTGAAATTAGAGCGTATTACGTTGGACAATATGGTCAATGGGTAAATTTAAACCCTAGTAGCAGCGGATTCGACTCTCTTGTTTGGATTGCCCCCTTTCTTGTCGTGGGAATCGCGCTCGGTGGGTTGACTCTAGCTTTTGCAAAAAGGAAATCAGACTCTACAGGAATTGAGCTAACAAAGGATGAAGAGCAGCAAATCAAGGTAATCCGAGAAGCTTTTCATAACAATATGCCGTCTCCATCAAACGACGATGGCGCATAAGAAGAGAAAACGTGAAGTACGACAACGTTGAAAACGAAAAGTATTTTTTACTCAAATCGCTTAATGATCTTGATGATGAGCTTGCCAAAGGAGATATAAGTCAAAAAGACTACCTTCAATTAACCAGAAGATATAAACGTCGCCTCATTACCCTAAGCATAAGAAAACCTAGTAGTTCTCAAAAACCGAAACTCCAAAATGCTCCAAAGACATGGCTTACGGTAGCATTTCTAATAGCCGTCGCAATTGTCTCTGGGCTAGCAATATCAAATTTTTCAGGCGAAAGGTCAGCTTCAGAAACGCTGACGGGAAGTATTAGAAAAAGCACCGTTACCAAACTGCAAGAGGCACAACAGTTGCTCAGTGATTCAAAAACATGGTCACAAGCAATTGAAATATACGAAGAGGTGCTTGAAGAACAGCCAAGCAACGTCGAAGCTATCACGTATCGTGCCTGGCTAAGTTACCGGCAAGGTGCAGCAAGTGAACCACTTATCGAAGAATGGAATGAGGTTCGGCTCCTTAATCCAGAATTTGCAGATGCAATAGTTTTCCTGACGATAGCTTTATCAGATGAGGGAAGATTCTCGGAAGCCCTAAGTCAGCTAAAAGAACTTAAAGAGATTAAAGTCGCCCCTCAGTTGCAGAGCGTTCTTGACAGTCAGGGGTTGATCGGGAAAGTTTACGCCGAGGCAAAGTACGACCTTCTCCAAGAGGTTAACCAACCTGGACTAGGTCTATTGGAAATGAATATTGATATTGCTCTTGAGTCAGCTAATTATCTTCTCCAAAGCGATAAACCGCAAAGAAGCGTGAGTGTGCTTAAACTATTTAGAGCTGTCTTAGACGAAGAACCTTCCAATCCAGAGGCTTTAAGTCGTGAAGCTTTATTGTTAGCACAAACAGGTGATGGAGCATTGTTTGAGCGAGCTATAAATCAAATTAATTTTGCTGTAAATGAAAACCCTAACAATATTGAGGCGCTCTTGACTCGCGCTCTTCTTTTGTCAGGGTCTGATTCACAAATTGCATGTGGAGATTTAAATCTCCTCTCTGAACTTCTGCAAATAGAGGGCAATGAAGCAGCAACTCAGGTGGTTGAGCAAGTGGATAACTTGTCCCTAACCCTAGCTTGTGAAGAATGAAAAGAAATAGGGATTAACTAGTCAGGAAGAAAGATACTTATGAGGAAACTAGCTAGAACTATCTTGGCACGCGTTGAGATCAAGACTTGAAAAGGCATAGACTAAGAACAACTAATAGAAAGATACTCAATGACGATCAAACCTGAAGAAGTTTATGCAGCTTTACAGCCGGTTCAAGATCCAGAACTTAATAGAAGCATTGTGGACCTTGGTATGGTCAAGAATGTAGATATATATAATGATCAGGTATCTGTTGAGATTGCTCTAACAACAGCGGGGTGCCCTCTCAAAGCGAAGATTGAAGATGAAGTGACTGCAGCTGTTCTAACTACACCTGAAGTTAAATCAGTTACCGTCAACTTTGGGGTTATGAACGACGAAGAGCGAGCTAAGGTGCGCGAACTCGTACACGGTAATCCATCCGCTACAGCTGGATCCCAACCAGCGCATGGACACGCCGAAGGAAGAGTCATACCTTTCGCAGACCCTGCCTCTAAGACACGAGTTCTGCTCATAGCTTCTGGTAAAGGGGGAGTTGGCAAGTCCTCGGTGTCTGCGAATATGGCGATATCTTTAGCTAACCGTGATAAGAGTGTGGGAATCGTCGATGCTGACGTTTGGGGATTCTCTATCCCACGCATGCTAGGGATAGACCACCCTCCAACTGTCATTGATGAACTATTAATTCCCCCTTGCGTCCACGGCGTTAAGGCCATTTCAATGGGGTTCTTTGCTCGTGAAGATCAACCAGTAATCTGGCGTGGCCCGATGCTTCATAAAGCACTCGAGCAGTTCCTCACTGATGTGTACTGGGATGATCTAGATTACCTTTTGATCGATTTACCTCCGGGCACAGGTGATATTGCTCTGTCGCTAGCTCAGTTTCTCCCTCGATCAGAGCTATACGTTGTAACGACACCTCAGCCAGCAGCTCAAAAAGTTGCTCAAAGAGCTGCCTTTATGGCCAAGAACGTAAATCTAGAAGTTAGAGGAGTCATCGAGAACATGTCATGGTTTACAGGTGATGACGATAAGCGGTATCACATTTTTGGTCATGGAGGAGGAGAGGATTTAGCTAAGCGACTTGAAGTTCCATTGCTAGGTCAAATCCCCCTGATTCAGGAATTACGGGAAGGTTCTGATTCTGGAAAACCATTGGTGGCCACGAATCCAGACAGTGAAGCTGGAAAAATCTTTGCTGAAATCGCTGAAACTATTGATGTGGAGCTCGCTCCCAAAAGACGATACAACAAAGGACTTAAGTTACTTCAATAACAGAGAGGACAATTAAATGATCATCCGTATAGGCGTTGGTGACGTTGCTAAAGAAATTCAGCTTGAGATGGGGGAAGATACCGATTTGTCTTCTCTCAAATCTGATATTGACAATGCAATTTCGTCATCTGAAGGAATTCTATGGCTAACCGATAAAGATGGGAGAGAGATAGGGGTACCTGCTTCCAAAATTACATTTATCGATATTGGTTCACAGGCGGCACCTAAAATTGGCTTCGGGGCATAGATATTTCGGTATCTTCCTGATATGGCTAGCCTGAACGATTTAGAGCAATATCTAGGTGAACCAGAGCTCAAACACATCAACGAACTTATTCGATCCTGGGACTTACTAGCTGACCTATCATTTGCTGATTTACTTTTATGTATCCCAAAGAGTGATGCTCTAGTCTCACCCTATTATGTCGCTGCCCATGTACGTCCAACAACAAGCAGAAGTATCTATCGGACTGAAATGGAAGGAACAGTATTTCAAGCGAGCGAGCGCCCTTTTCTGGATCAAGCGCGAGAGACTTTTCAAAGTATTGATGGAGGATTGTTATCGCAGACAAATGTGGATCGTATCAGAACCTTAAGTATCCCTGTTACCTGTAACGACAAGGTAATAGCAGTTCTATCGAGAGACTTCTCCCCCGATGATCAGCGGGTTGCAGGTGAACTGGAAATGACTTATTTCTCATTGTTCAGGAGATTAGGGGTCATGATTTCACAGGGTACCTACCCATTTAAAGAAATTAAGGCTGGTGGCGAGTTTACCCCCCGAGTAAGCGATGGCGTCATTGAGTTGGATTCACAAGGACGTGTACGATTCGCTTCGCCTAATTCTGTTTCAGTCTTAAGCAGATTACAAGTTCAGCAAATAGAAGGTAAACAACTTGGTATAGAGGAACTTCAATGCGAGTCGATCCCCTTGATCTTTTCAAGTCGTGAACCCCACGATGACGAAATATCAATTCAAGGGCAAACTGTCTCTTTGAAAGGAATTCCATTATTAGATGCATCAGAGTTAACTGGGGCATTGATACTCATCCGTGATATTTCCGAACTAAGGCGGAGGGACAGGTTGATCAGATCAAAAGATTCAACAATCGCTGAGATCCACCATAGAGTCAAAAACAATTTACAGACGATTTCATCACTACTTAATCTTCAATCAAGGCGACTTGTAGCAGAGGAAGCTAGAGAAGCAATCAATGACTCTGTGCGACGTATACGTTCAATTGCCGTTGTTCATGAAATTCTTTCACATAACCCAGAGGCTAACGTTCGTTTTGACGAAGTCATAAAACCGTTAGTGCGACTTGTATCTGAAGGACTGACCAGTCCTGATATTTCTGTGGAGTTCAAAGTTGAAGGAGAAAGTGTTAACTTTCCTGCAGCTGAAACTACTGCCTTAGCAGTAATTTTGAATGAGCTTTTGCAAAATGCAATCCAACATGGATTTGATGAAAAGCTTCCAGGGGAAAAAGCTGAATTAGTAATCCGGTTTGACGCAGACGCAGAGTTTTTTGAAGTTGTTGTCATCGATAATGGGAAAGGGCTACCGACTCAATTTAATGAAAAAAGTTATGGGCTCGGACTGACTATTGTTAGAAATCTTATCGAGACAGACTTAGGAGGTGACATGGAGTTATCCCACAACAGTCCATCTGGGACAGTTGCACGGATCCGTATTCCTCAACCGAAAGAAGAACTGAACTAGAAAGCTAAAGTATCAGGCCAGCTTATAATTAGCGTCGTTGCTTCCGAATAAGTCTTCGTTCTTCTTCTGATCTGCCACCCCACACACCGTTATCCTGATTCGATTCAAGCGCATATTCCAAGCATTCATCTTTAGATGGGCAACGGGAACACACATTCTTTGCCAAAGAAATTGCATCTAGTGCGCTCCCAGTATTCCCGATTGGGAAAAACAGTTCCGGACTTGTGTCTTTACACAGAGCAAGCTCTCGCCAATCTCTCTGCCGGTCATAATAGGGTATTGTTTGAATTGCCACAGGCCCTCCGCAAAGCACTAAGCGACTCGTTTAGATCATCATTTAATGACCTGAACTAGACGATACACGTTTTCTTGTTGTGTGACAAGTGGCACATGGTGGTTATGTTAATTTTGTTAAATTATCTCGCGTTACTGCGAAATAAAGGTGCGGTAGGATAATCAGCATGGTTCAGGTATGTGCTCATCGAGGAGTTTGTTATACACATCAAGAGAATACCCTTAACGCATTTTCTGCAGCTATTGACCATAATGCAGACTCAATAGAACTTGATGTGTGGCTGAGCAAGGATAATAAATTAGTCGTTCATCATGACAAAACTTGCAATGGAACTGATATTGAGAGCGAATCAGCCTCTGAATTGCCTAGCTTTGTCCCAGCACTGCAAGAAGTTTTTAGCATATGTGAAACGATGCCCTTGAATATCGAACTCAAAATTTCAACTATGACTGAGTCTGATCGTTTAGCCGATGAGTTGCTCCAAGTGCTATCGCAAGTGAAAAAAAAATCTACGAGCATTAACCCCTTGATATCCTCGTTTGATCTAAGTGTTTTGCAAAATCTTCGACAGCGTTCTGACGAAATTAGGCTGGGCTATCTATCAAGCCAACAAAAATGGGAAACTACCCATTTGTTTAAGAAACTTGAAAGACATAACTTACAGGCAATCCATCCCCATTATTCGCTTATTAGCAGCGAATTTATGAAAAAAGCTAGAGAAAGAAAACTGGATGTGAACGTGTGGACAGTAAATGAGCGAAGTATTGCTGTTGACCTAATGGGATATGGGGTTGATACGATAATCACCGATGATGTTCAGATGGTCAAAGAAGTAGCCGATAGCCACTCAAGTCAAGTCTGACTATCTATTTGGTTGATATCGGAAGCTTTTGAAAACTCGTGAAAGGAAGATTTGTTTAATCAGCAAGCCCCACAAGGCCAGGGTTTGGTGTGATGAGCTGCAGTACCTTGGGGGCATAACTAAACTCGAGACTTGTAACTTCCCCTAAATAATCTCCATCGACTTGATAGGGGAATGGTCTATGCCCTTCAACAATGAAAGATGATACTTCTGGTCTGTAATCTATATAGGAATGATTATGGAAAGCAGTCGAGCCTCGAATAGCTCCACTAACTAAGCCCAGCATACGGTTTACATTTAGGCTATTAATACTTATGGTTACCAGCTCCTGATCAAGTCCAGCATGTGGAGATAGGTTTAATGATCGACTACCTAGGTATGTGTAAGGGTCCGTATTAAGACAGATTGCGAACTTTGAGTTAGGAATCACCGAACCGTCACTATGACGTATTCTGAATGCTGGTCTTTTGCGATCGTAATGCCGGAGCCATGTATCAATAGCTGCGTACACGAATAAGGCATGGCTAGCATATCGCTTAAGCCGTCCTCGCTTTTCAACTTCTGCTACAACCGCGGCATCAAACCCCATACCAGCGTGAAAGAGAAAGTATCTTCCGTTTACACACCCAAGACCTATTGATTTTGGCGAATCCTTTTCTATAGTCTCCAGAAGAATCCCAGTTGCTTCAACAGGATCATCAGGTAGGCCGAGCGTCCTAGCGAACACATTAGTTGACCCTCCAGGGAGGACCGCAAGAGCAGTTTTTGAACTGATAAGCCCGTTGGCGGCTTCATTTAATGTTCCGTCACCGCCAAGAACGACAACGACGTCAAACCCATCGTTAACTGATTCTCGCGTTAAACGTGTGGCATGGTCTCGCCGAATCGTCTCAGCGAGAACGACCTCATGATCTGCGGCTAAGGCTTTCTGGATGACAACTCTTGTTCTCGGAGTCACAGATGAAGCGGCAGGATTAACTAAAAACATTATTTTCACATGCCTATTCTACAAATTTGTTCGTCAGCTGTGACTTTCTACACATTCTTCGGTTATGGATTACGGGAAAACCTGCTGTAAAGTCAAATAGTAAGATCAAAACTGAATCCATAAAAGCCTCAACAAAGAAGAAGGAAAAATGAAAGTAGCAGTTTGCGTGAAGCAAATTCCAGATCCGGCCGATCCAGGAGCCATTGATCCGGAAACAAAGACACTCAAGCGAGATGTCAAACTCATATTAGATGAATCTGATTCGTATGGTGTTGAAATGGCACTTCAACTAGTGGGAGATGACGGGGAAGTAGTTCTAATCTCGATGGTTCCCAACAACGAAAGAAACGGATTAAACAATGCCTTAGCTATGGGAGCAGATAGTGCAATACTCGTGAGTGACGAAGCCCTTGCCGGCTCAGACGCATTGAGTACAGCCAAAGTGTTGGCAGCAGCTATTAAAAGAACAGAGCCTGATCTCGTCTTGGCGGCAACTGAATCTTCAGATGGCTACACAGGGACTGTACCTGAACAAGTTGCCGAGCTTCTCGGATTGCCCTCTGTCACTTTCGCAAAAGAAGTATCAATTGAAAGCGAAAGCGTTGCTGTGAAAAGGCAAACGGAAGATGGTTATGACGAAGTCACCTGCCCTCTGCCCGCTTTAGTTTCAGTAACAGCTGGAGTTGTCGAGCCCAGATATCCATCCTTTAAAGGAATTATGGCAGCAAAATCGAAACCAGTAGAAGAAGTTAATCTTGGTGATCTAGGAATTGAAGGCTCAACCGTCGGATGGGCTGGAGGCCGTCAAGAAATAGTCTCGATTGAGCCTGCACCTGAGCGTGAAGCCGGCGAAATAATAGAGGATGAAGGCGATGGTCATGAGAAGATCGTTTCTTTCCTTCAAGAAATGAAAGTCATATAGGAGGAAAAATGGTAAACGTATGGGTACATGCCGAAACATTAAATGGGGCTGTTTCGACAATAACATTGGAGCTCCTAGCAAAAGCCAGAGAACTAGGGGACGTAACCGCATTCCACGCTGGACCAGATGCTGACCAAGTTGCAGCGGAGTTGGGATCGCATGGTGTCTCACGAATATTGACAACGGGTGATCTAGATAATGGTCTACCTGGGCCATCACTGGCTTCTGCTATTGCTGCTAAGGCTGAAGAGGAATCTCCGTCAGCAATTTTGTTAGGAACTACTTATGGCGGAAGAGATGTGGCTGGCAGGCTATCAGTAAAACTTGATGCACCAGTTATTACCAATATCGTCGATCTCATGGACAATGATGGCCTCACCGGTGTAGAACCCGTATTTGGTGGAACGACAAATGTGAAGACCAAATTTACTGGAGATACCCCCGGCATATTTCTTGTCCGTCCGAAATCATTTACCGCAGAAGCTGCTGGAGGTGGTGAGGCATCGGTTGAAACTATGCAGATCCCAGATTTAGGATTAACGGGTTCAGCAAAAATAACCAACCGGTTCGTAGAAGAATCTGATGGCCCCAAACTAGATGAAGCTGCAATAGTTATCTCTGGTGGACGCGGGCTAGGAGAAGCAGAGAACTTCCAAATGATAGAAGATTTAGCAGGCAAGTTAAGCGGAGCCGCCGGTGCTTCTAGGGCAATAGTTGATGCTGGATGGGTACCTTATAGCTACCAAGTGGGACAAACAGGAAAGGTTGTCAAACCCGATGTATACATTGCAGCTGGAATTTCAGGAGCTACCCAACATATGGTGGGCATGAAGGGTTCCAAAACAATCATTGCCATTAACAAGGACCCTGAAGCACCCATTTTCTCAATAGCTGATTTGGGTATAGTTGGAGATGTCCATAAAGTTCTTCCTGCCCTGCTAGAAGCTATTGGGGACTAGTACTTCGAATAATCACGAAGTGGAATCCAACGGTGCGTTTTGAGCATTGCACTTAACATAGCGGCCCTTCTACTGGTATTAGGAATTTCCTGGTTTGGCGTGATCTGGCTTGCCAGTTTCTTTCACAAAGATACCGAAGGAGATGAATATCCCCCTAATGATTCAAGCAACGAGTTGATGTGAGATCCTGTCAACTAAAAAATCGCTTGGTCTCCCAAGCGATCGAATTCTCTAATATTAGCACATCTAAATTTTCAATGTCGGAGAAAAAGCAGTTTTTTCCTATTTTTGAATAGGAATCTTGAAGAATAAAGAAAAATCCCAGCTTCAAAACCATAGATGCAGGAAAAAGGTCTATTGTGATCAATTATGTAGATAATGATAATGACAATGATCGTATATAGTGATATTGCTATATCGCAGGCCATGGGAAGCGCGTACCACTAGAATCTTCAGGAAAATGACCATCGTTTATCAACCATTTAGTGCGGGCAAACATAGCTTCAAGCTCGGAGATACTAAGTAGAGTCGCAAGATCATCACCCACTTCGCAATCTACGAACACTTTGAGGTCATGTAATAAGTCTTCAGGAATCGTTGAACCTGCCCAATCCCATATCACAGTTCGAAGTTTGAAATCGTTATGGAATGTCAATCCATTATCTATTCCCCAAACTTTTCCTGTGTTCCCAAGCAAGCAATGTCCGCCTTTTCGGTCAGTACTATTCGCAACAAAATCAAATAGACATATCTTTTGGAGGTCACGATGATGCTTGGGATCCTCAAGGATATGGAAGTAGTGCGTTTCAAAATCACAAGGAATGAAAAGTTGAAGTGAACCGACGCCCAATGGGCCATCAACCCGAATAGTCGGAGGAATAATATCCCAACCGATCAGTTCCGCTACCTGAAAAGATGCTATCTCCCGTCGATACAGACCACTTGGAAAATCCCATAAGGGACGCTCACCGTTTGAAGGTTTGTATATTCCCTGTAACGGGCTTTCATTATTCAGAACATCGACTAGATAAGTAGAGTTAGAACTCCATGCCATTCTTCCAAGAATTTCAATATCAGAAGATGTTAAAATATTAAGCGCATCACTATTGGAAATTTCCGGTCTTTCGCGAAATGGAGAGGGCTCTTCTTGCATCGTTTAATTAAAGCAGGGACACCAGCCATCAGAGTGATTCAATGGCTCGCCGCAGAATATACAAGGAGGCCTTCCTGCGCTAACTACCTCGTTGGCCTTTAGAATAAAAGCTTTTACCTGACCAGGACTTAAGTGGATTTGTGCCATAGCGGCATCATTATCTTCATCATTCAATTCTTCGGCGACTACAACGAATTCTGATTTATCCTTTTCAAATGCCACCCCAATACTTGAGACCGTCCAATCTACGTTTACAGGGTCTACTAGATCTAACGCTAGAGGTATATCGTCTGGATTAATTGGCTCAATATCACCAATAAGTTGGTCTAGAAACTCAGCCAATGCGCGCACCTGCATTTTCTCAAGCTGAAGTGTCGCTAATTCACCGGGATTACCAAATTGAAGGTAAAAGACCCTTTGCCCAGAAGGTCCAACGGTTCCTGTTGTAAAGTGCTGCAACTTGCCAAAATGAAATGATTGGCTCATTATCGATTTCCTCCAAGTAAAGAAGAAATATTTGCACCGGAAGCGTTCACAGCAAGAACGAACGGACTCCCATCCCCAAGAATGACAGGGCTGACCGAACAAGGAGAAATATGTAGTCTTTGGAAGAGGTCAAGGGGAGTTCCTAACATCGCAGTAAGAAAAGCTTTTATAGTGTCAGCGTGTGATACGGCTATGACAATTTCCCCTCTATGTTTATCTGAAATACGGGTAATCGTCTCGACCATACGAGACTGTATCTCTATGAATGATTCGCCATCAGGGAATCTAAAAAGCGATGGATTCTTCTGAACTATTTCCCAATCGCTCAATTTCCTTAGATCAGAAAGTTTCCGTCCAGTCCATTTCCCAAAGTCTGCCTCAATTAAACCCCGATTTCGTTGTACTTTCAATCCGAAAGCTGAAGCGATTGGTTTCGCAGTTTCGAGTGTTCTTTCCATGGGGGATGCATAGACGGCTTTGACATTCTCAAGCATGCTTAAGTTTGTTGCGACTTTAGATGCTTGCTCCTTACCCAATTCGCTTAAATGCAGACCTTTCGCTCGCCCTGGTAGGATCTTTCCAGTTGTTGGAGTGTGGCCATGGCGGACAAGAATAATGATGCTGACAGATCTATCACGTTTCTTTGAGCTCATCTTTCCTGACACGATTTTTACGTTATCGGAATAACGAACATAAGAATCAAGTCATAAATAATTCCTGAACTTTGTTTCGCGAGTTGCTCATACCTAAACAAAAGCTAATGTGCACGTGATGACTTTATTTCAGCTGAATAGAGAAATAATAGAATGCCGAGAGTGTCCGAGACTCGTGGAGTGGCGAGAGAAGGTCGCCATTGAAAAGCGAGCTTCTTTCCGTAATGAGGATTATTGGGGGAAACCAGTTCCGTCTTTCGGAGACCCAAATGCAAGACTTCTTATTATCGGTTTAGCCCCTGCAGCTCATGGAGCAAACCGAACAGGGCGCATGTTTACGGGTGACCGCAGCGGGGATTTTCTCTTTGCAGCTCTTCATCGGGCAGGATATGCAAGTCAACCGGAGGCGATTAGCAATAATGATGGGATGGAGCTTAGCGATGCTTATATAACGGCGCCAGTGCGTTGCGCACCTCCACAGAATAAACCAACCCTTGAAGAGAAAAGAAAATGCAGTGACTATCTAACACGAGAACTTAGATATCTGAAGAGCATCAAGGTTATTCTTGCATTAGGAGCTATTGGGTATACAGCGATTTCAAAAGAGTTAGGCATAACCCCAAGACCGAAATTCAGCCACGGCTTAGAAGTTCAATTAGATACCGGAGAGGTGATCCTTTGCAGCTATCACGTAAGTCAGCAAAATACATTTACCGGTAGATTAACCAATGAAATGTTTGATGAAGTTCTGGCCAGAGCAAAGGAAATCTCAAGTAAAAAATGAAAAGCGCAATTAGATGGTCGTAGGATCCAACTTAATCCGATAGCGTCAAACATCATGAGTAAACGAATCATTTTAATAGTCGTCGCTCTCTTCATTCTTGCTGCTTGCGGGTCTTCGGGGAAGCCGGAATCCTTTATTGACCAGCCTGGTCCTCTACAAACTGAATACAGTGAATTAGCTGACGTGTTACTCCAAAGCGGAGAAGACCTCAACGGTGTACCACTTGTTCAGAGGAATTTCATAGAAGGCTGCATGAAGGGTGGGCAGGATGGATCTGAAAGTCTGATATCGTTAGCCAACTCATGTGGATGTAGCTACAAAGCTCTTGTGGCCTTTGTGAGGGAAGTAACCATTTCTGATATTGAGGCATTTAAGGCATTCGAAGCTTTTGACAAACAGTTAAAAGATCAGGATGGATTTGCGAACCTCGATACGCGAGTGAAAGATATATTCTCATCTTGCCAAAGCTAATACTAACTAGTTGCTTACTGCTTGTTGGTACTCTTTTCCTCCTCACGAGTTGTTCAACAGATGCGAGCGATAGTGGGTTCTCAAAAAATCCCGGACCAATTTCTGCAAACTTAATAGGGGCACTTCAAGATGGGGAAGATCCAAATTCCGTACCTGAAGTTAAACGTAACTTCTTGCACGGTTGTGTAACAGGAGCATCAGGGGCAATCCCGAATCTAGTAGCGATTCAAGAAACAGGACTCTTGCAGGTATGTGGATGCAGTTACAAAACTCTCGTACAATATCTTATTGATCAATCAACTTCTTTTGCTGATTCTTCCACGTCGTTATCAGAGATAGAAAAATCGGCATTTCAGGCATTCAAAAATCTTGATAATGATTTCCAAAAAGGAGACGGTAAATTCAACGAAAGATTGATGAGAGTTTTTCAGGAGTGCATTCGAGACTCAGCACCTACTGTTTCTTCGTAGGAAGCCCAAGTCTCGGGCTCTCGTTAGCCCATTCTGGCCAACGGGTTCTGCTCTTCTGAGCTAATTTTTGCATAAGCGCAATTGCCCCAGGGTCATCATCACCCGGTCTTGTTTCGATAACACCATCTTTGATCATTGCCTCGATAATCGCACGTCCTAAATCTGTGCGGATTACAGTCAGAGTCCAATCAGTAAGCTCTCCTATACCTCCAGTTGATATGTCAGCATGCTCAGCAGCAAAATCGGGGCAATGGTTACAACCTTCGCGAGTCCAAGCGTGACATTCTTTTAAATTTATTTCGTGGTAATCGCCGTTCTTCATCCAAACCTGAAATACACCTTTAATATTCATTTTAGAAATTTCATCTTTGTGCAGCCCGTACTTTACCCAAAACAGCTCATCAAACATGGCATCGTCAAATGACTTGGAGCATAGAAGCCCGATATTTAATTTGATAGGTTTCCCGACCTTTCCTATCTTTCTGTTCCACATAACTGGTGCTATTGATGTTTGGCAACTCATGCCTACTAGAGCGAGTTTTGAGAGTCCACGCTCCTTTGCTTCAGGGTATGCCATAGTGTTTGCCGAGTAGGTATAACGACTTCCAGCGCCTGCAAGAACTTCGTCTCGGTTAGTAGCTACCATAGGGATAGCCTTCCAACCTGCATCACCACCTTCAGAACCTTCAAGACCTGATACGAGAGCACCATCAATAATTTCGTTTTCCAAGCACCAGATAAGTATTGATGAAACAAGCCCACCATCTTGCCCGATGTCGTAAACGAAGTCATCTGAGGCTCTTACCAGAAGGATATCTTTGTAAATGCCTGCGATTTCTTCGTCTTCTCTGATTCGTCCAAATAGATGTTGGTCTGCTTCCGTTTCCCAGTCACGGAACCGAGGGCATGCACGGGTGCAACTTGTACACCCTTTTTCGCCATGTAAACAGTTAGAAATCCCAAGTTCCTCTTCAAGGTGAAAAGGTTTGTATTGACCAGGTTCATGTTTATAGCCGATCACGTCGTGTGGGCAGGCGATCACACATCCCGCACACCCTGTACATAAACCAGAGGTGATTACTTCATCATAAAGTTCTTTCCATTGGAAAGTCCAACGACCCTTTTTTTCCTTAGGAGCAGTCTCAACATTGGTCATGATGCGAGGATACATGCATGTGTTCTAATTGAGATGAATTCAGAAGAAGTTTCATCTAATAGTGATAGCGCCCTCGGCAGGATTCGAACCTGCGCACATGGCTCCGGAGGCCAATGCTCTATCCCCTGAGCTACGAGGGCGAATGATCTAAGAATATCGTGCCAAGGCTATGTGGCAAAGTAGAACACGTCATCCACCTGAAGCAAACTGGCCAGCTAATTCACCCAACTCATGATCTTCAAAAGGATTATCAAGCCAACCTTCTGGTAGGGATACTTTTTTGGGTCCTCCTGTATGGCTTCTAGGGATTCTGTATGCGTTCATTGGCAAATGAGAGTCTTGGTCAAAATTACTCACTATGTGAGCCAAATCATCTAGGGAATTTATTTGTTGAATAGCTCTTCTGGCATCTTTGCCTACGGCAAAGCCCGTAAGGTACCAAGATGCGTGTTTGCGAAATGTGCGCAACGCCTTCTCAGTCCCATTCCATTCAACAACTGCTTTGGCATGTCGATTCATTGTCGCGCCTACTTCACCAAGAGATGGAAATGGCGATGCTTCCTTACCTGAGTAAATTTCAGCTAGCTGTTTAAACAACCAGGGGCGGCCTAGGCAGCCCCTTCCGATAACAACACCATCAGCGTTTGATACTTGCATCATCCGGATAGCGTCATGTGCTTCCCAAATGTCTCCGTTTCCAAATATGGGTATTGACTTTATATGTTGTTTTAGTTCTCGGATTGCCAACCAATCCGCATGTCCGCTGTAGAGTTGCTCAACTGTGCGAGCATGCAAAGAGATTGCTGCTATACCTTCATCCTCAGCAATTTTTCCAGCATCTAGATATGTGAGGTGGTTGTCATCAATTCCCATTCTGAACTTTACAGTCACTGGGATTTCTCCATCAGCTGCATGCACGACAGAACTGATAATACTGCGAAAAATAGTTTGCTTATATGGGAGTGCTCCGCCGCCGCCGTGTTTTGTTACTTTGGGGACTGGGCATCCAAAGTTTAAGTCAATGTGATCTACGTGTTTAGAATTTAGTAACTTTTCCACTGCCTCTCTTAAAGAATTTGGCTCAGTTCCGTAAAGTTGAATAGACCGAGGGGTTTCGTTCTCGCCAAATTCAGCTAATTTCAGTGTTTTTTTATTCTCTTCAACGAAAGCCCTAGCTGTAATCATCTGATTTACAAACAGTCCTGGAGTCCTCAATGGTTTGGTATCTGAATTTGAACCATCGCTAAGTCCTGCGAGCATGAATTCTTTACATATAGATCGGAATGGGACATCAGTTACTCCTGCCATCGGAGCCAAAATAACGGGCGGCCAAAGGCATATTTCTCCAATATTAGGAGTTTCGTTAAGATTCGTATCTATTGCATGCATAGTTGACCTGGATGATGTCACGTCCATCATTGGTTTAAGTTCGTCTTTCCTTCTTCTAACTTTAGATGCTTTGGGGGATGAATAATCGTTAAATGCAACTGTTAACGTACGCTTAAACATACGATGGAGTTTCAGCCACTAAATATATGTCATGATTAGCGAAGCGATTAAAAATATTCTCAGCCAGAAACTGGAAGGACTAGGAATTAAGGTCCTACCAAAGGAAATCAGCTTGGAGCGGCCAGCAAATCGTGATCATGGTGACTGGTCTTCAAATGTTGCTCTTGTAACTGCAAAAGAAGCTGGAAGAGACGCTAGGGGTTTAGCTCAAGAAATTGTTGAGTTCATAAACGAAAACCTTCCTTACGGTGTTGAAGAAGTCTCATCTGCCGGACCGGGGTTTATCAATTTTCGGACATCAAGGGCTCTGGCATACGAAGTGCTATTGAAGGTACTAACAAGTAAAGAGAACAGCTATGGTTCCTCTCAGTTGGGAGAGGGAAGAAGCGTAAATGTTGAATTCGTAAGTGCTAACCCTACCGGCCCCCTCCATGCAGGGCATGCACGCGGTGCCTGCTATGGAGATTCTGTGGGAAATCTTCTTAGTTACGTTGGCTACGATGTTCACCGCGAATTTTATATGAACGATCGCGGACTTCAGATGAATGTCTTCGGGAGATCGCTGGAGGCTAGAAGAAATAATGAACCTGTGCCTGATGATGGTTATGGGGGGGATTATGTGAGTGACTGGGCCAACCAAATGCCAGATGGTTTAGCTCTCGAGGAAATTATTGAGTGGGGTTGCGATTATGCAATGAGGGACCAGCAAGAGACTCTTTCTCAGATGGGAGTTGAATTCGATACATGGTTTTCCGAGAAGTCAATGATTGAGAGTGGCGGGATAGAAAAGATTCTTACAAGCTTGGAAGAGCAAGGAGTTTCTTATAAAAGAGATGGGGCTACTTGGCTTGCGTCTGAGAAGTTCGGGGACGATAAGGATCGTGTCTTAATTAAAAGTGATGGGGAATTCACGTATTTGACCCCCGATATTGCTTACCACAAGAACAAATTTGAAAGGTCTGATTGGCTGATAAATGTATGGGGTGCGGATCATCATGGCTATATCGCTCGGATGAAGGCTGCGATGCAAGCGCTTGGATTTGATCCAGAAGAGCTAACGGTGCAGGTCACTCAACTAGTGAAGCTTCTAAGAGGTGGGCAGGAAGTAAAACTTTCTAAAAGGCAGGGGGACATAATTGAACTCAGAAGCATTATTGAGGAAATAGGTGCTGATTCGACACGTTTTATGTACCTTCTGCAATCAGTTGATTCAAAGCAAACATTTGATCTCGAATTAGCTGCTTCTCAGGCAATGGACAACCCTGTTTATTATGTGCAAATGGCTCATGCAAGGCTTTGTTCAATAGAGCGGAATGCTAACGAGAAAGGTTTTGAATTCAAACCGCTTCCAGTCGTTGAACTTGATGTCCTAGTACACCCAAGAGAAATTGAAATCATCCGAGGTTTGGAGATTCTGCCTGAAACTATAGAGTTGGCTGCTCGTGAATTGGCACCACATAAAATTGTTACTTGGGTAAGAGACTTCTCAAATGCAATCCATGGCTTTCACCATGATTGTTATGTTGTAGGTGATGGCGTTAGAAAAGAATTAACGAATGCACGTCTTAACCTAGTAGTAGCATCAAGAATAGGCCTAAGAGTAGGTCTTGATTTATTGGGCGTTACTGCTCCTGACAAAATGTAGGATAGCCATGGCTGAGAGAATTTCTAGAGCTCTTTTACCGGATAACACAAGCGTAGCTAATGATGGCATGGTTGTGTTTGCTGGCGTTCGAGCAGATGATTTAGTTGAAGAATTTGGGACACCTTTATTCGTTTATGATGAGGACCACATTCGCTCTCGATGTCAAGAAGCTGTTCAAGCATTTCCTGATGGAGTTTCATATGCTGCCAAAGCTTTTCTATGCAAAGCCATGGCCAAATTAGCCTATGGAGAAGGAATGGGTCTTGATGTCGCAACGATTGGAGAAGCTTATGTTGCTTTACAGGCAGGTGTGCCTGGAGCGAGCCTTACCTTGCATGGGAATAATAAGTCGTTGGAGGAACTTCGGTTCGCAATGGATAACGAAATCGGAAGGGTGGTAATCGATAGTTTCGATGAAATTGAGCGGATTGAGCACCTTTATAAAACTGTTGGGAAACCACTTAAGGCTCTTGTCCGAGTCACTCCAGGTGTTCAAGCGTATACACACAAATACATCACAACAGGAGAGGTAGACTCAAAGTTCGGGTTCACAGTGCCTAATGGTCTAGCTGATGAAGCTATCGCAAAAGCAAAACTTTCGGAATCGATTGAACTGATAGGCTTGCACGCTCATATTGGTTCCCAAATTTTTACAAGCGATTCTTTTCGGAAATCAACAAGAATTCTTGTTGATCTTGCTGAAAATTTTGGCCTTCCGGAACTTTGCGTTGGAGGTGGTTTAGGGGTTCCGTATGTAAATGGTGAGTCATCCATTTCTATTACAGAATGGGGGGCAATCGTTGCTGAAGTTAGTGAATTATCCTCGGCCAACATTCAGGTAACTGCTGAACCTGGAAGAAGCATAGTTGCATCTTCTGCTGTCACGATTTATACGGTTGGTACTATCAAGAAGATAGAGGGCGTGAGAACATATGTAGCTGTTGATGGGGGGATGCACGATAATCCCCGGCCCGCATTGTATGGCAGCGATTATGAAACGTTTCTGGCTCGGTCAATTGAGGATTCACGAGGACGAAATATCACTCTTGTCGGAAAACATTGTGAATCTGGTGATGTCTTAGTTAAAGAGGGAAATATACAAGACGACCTCGTCGTAGGTGATTTACTCGTCACACCCGTCACCGGTGCGTATGGGCATTCTATGGGATCAAACTATAATAAGGTTCTCCGACCTGCTGTTGTTTTTGTCAGTGATGGCAATTCGCGATTGGTTGTTCGGAGGGAGGAACTGTCGGATCTTTTGAATAGCGATCTCTCTTAGCTGGCTGCGTCAATTGATGATCTAGGTCCAAATCACTTAATTAAGTGATTCTGGTCGCTGGACTCATGTAACTTAGAAGAATGGGAAAAACTCAAATACGTGTCGGTCTTCTGGGCTTTGGAACTGTCGGGTCAGCATTTGCTTCCTTACTTGAAAGACAAAGGTCGGATATCGCTGCTAGGACTGGACTTGAGATTTTTATAAGCCAGATTGCAGTTAGAGATATTACTAAAGAGCGCCTGAATCTCGACGCAAAAGTGACGTTGACCGATGAACCACACACAGTTGTCACTAGTTCAGAAGTTGATGTGGTCGTGGAATTAGTAGGCGGATTAGATCCTTCAAAGGATCTAATCGAAAATGCTCTTCGGGAAGGGAAGCCCGTTATCACTGCAAATAAAGAGTTACTTTCCAAGGACGGGAAGAACCTATTCTCAATTGCTGATCAAAATGAAGTGGACTTGCTGTTTGAAGCAGCTGTAGCGGGAGGCGTTCCACTCATTCGGGTTTTGCGAGAGTCTTTACTAGGAGAACCAGTTGAGAAGGTCATAGGAATTGTTAATGGGACTACAAATTATATTCTCTCGCAGATGGAAGAAAAAGGTGTGCCTTATGATGATGCGCTGCTAGAAGCTCAGCGATTAGGTTACGCAGAAAGTGATCCTACAGCTGATGTGACTGGGCAAGATGCAGCATCCAAGGCAGCGATTATAGCTATGGTTGCGTTCGGCGCCGATATTTGTTTTGATGATGTCTTATTTGAGGGGATAGAGGACATAACAAGTTCTGACATGGCGTTTGCCCAAAAAGCGGGGGCCACCATAAAACTGTTGGCTATGGTAACGAAATCTGATGATGAAATAGAAGCTAGGGTTTATCCTGCAATGTTGCCTAATAGTCACCCTTTAGCATCAGTAGGAGATAGTTTTAATGCAGTTTTTATAGAGGGTAAAGCCGTTGATAATTTGATGCTTTTTGGGAGAGGTGCCGGAGGAATGCCTACAGCTTCTGCAGTGTTGGGTGACGTAATTGATGCTTCGCTCAATCTCTCAAAAGATACTTATAGAAGCGTTGGTAAATTAGAGAAGGTATCGCTGATGCATGGCGACGAGCGAAAATCTTCTTATTACATAAGCGTTCAAGTTGTTGACGAACCAGGAGTACTGGCTGATGTTGCGTCAGTCTTTGACGGAAATCGGATGTCTATAGAATCTATGGAACAAGAAGGGTTGGGAAGAGAAGCTCGGCTTGGTTTCATTACCCACGAGGCTGAAGAAAATCGATTAGAAAGTACCCTAGCTCAGCTTTCTGAATTGTCTTGTGTAGAGAAGCTTGGCACTATTATCAGAGTCCTTGAATCTTAATGCGTTACATCAGTACAAGAGGTAAATCGCCAGCGGTGTCCTTTCAAGATGTGTTGCTTAGAGGTCTCGCCCCAGATGGGGGCTTATACCTTCCCGATGTTTGGCCGCAGCTAAGAATCAAACAGTTGAAATCTAAATTGGGCGATAACCCCGATTATAGCTCTTTAGCAGTTGAAGTTATCTGGCCTTTTGTTGAAGGTTCAATGGAAAAAAGTGATCTCAGTCAATTAGTTGCAAGAGCTTATAGCTCCTTTAACGCAGATGACATTGTTCCTTTGAAACGTATACGAAATGATCTTTGGATCGCCGAGTTGTTTCATGGGCCAACGTTGGCATTTAAAGATATTGCCCTACAGCTAGTAGGAGAGCTGTTCCAATTCCAACTTCAGGAAAGCTCTGAAAAGATCACTATTGTCGGTGCAACATCTGGAGATACAGGTTCAGCGGCTATAGAAGCGTGCAGAGATAGAGAATCAATGGACATCTTTATACTGCATCCTCATGGAAGAACGAGTGAAGTTCAGCGAAGGCAGATGACTTCAGTGACATCTAAAAATGTATTTAATATCGCTATCCAAGGAAACTTCGATGACTGTCAGGATCTCGTTAAAGCTATGTTTGCTGATGAGAAATTTAGAGAGCAAATTAACATGTCAGCAGTTAACTCAATCAACTGGGCAAGAGTCATGGCTCAGATCGTTTATTACTGGTGGGTGTCAATCCGGCTCACTGATGGGAAGCCCGTTAATTTCTGTGTCCCTAGTGGGAATTTCGGAAACGTTTTTGCTGGATATGGTGCACATTTAATGGGATTGCCCGTAGAGAGATTTCTTGTTGCCTCCAACACCAACGATGTCCTCGACAGATTCTTCCGAACCGGTCAAATGCAATTGAGAGATGTAGCTCCTACATTTTCCCCTTCAATGGATATTCAAATTTCAAGTAATTTTGAACGGTTGCTCTTTGAAATATTTGAACGAGATGGCGTTCGGGTGGAGGAGACATTGCAAAAGCTTCGTTCAAGTGGCATTTTTTCTATAGGTGAAGAAGCTCTCAAAGGCTTGGGCGAGAAGTGGGCTAGTTCTAAAGTCAACGATCAAGAGACTCTTGAAACAATCGCGAAGGTTTCTAATGAATTAAGTTATTTAATTGACCCACATACAGCAGTTGGTTTCCTGACTGCGGACAGATATACAGAAGACCTTGAACACCCAGTTGTTTCTTTGGCTACTGCACACCCAAGTAAGTTTCCGGATGCGGTGCAGCAAGCATGTGGAATTCTTCCAGAGCTTCCATCGCATCTTGATGACCTTTATGAACGTAAAGAATTCTATGAAATTTTGCCAAATGATGAGCAAATTGTGAAAAGCTACATTTTAGAGCAAAGGAATAGTTAACAAAATAGATTCTCAATCTGTTGCTGGAGTAGCCAACTTTCCGATACAGTCATGATGTCGGGACGCTTGCAAGCATTGAACTGGACTGCACCTCCTTGTGCAGTTTGAAGAAGTTCTCCGACAAAGAGGCACGAGAGGCAGACACGCATATCGCGACAGTTTAGATTGAAGAGGATAATGACAACCGAAGCCCCAGATCGTAAAGACCTTGAATCAAAAGATAAGGAATCTCTAATGGCCATAGCTAAAGCTATGGGTGGGAAACCGACAACGCGTTCAACTAAAGCAGACCTTGTCGATATCATTGTTGACTTGGCGGGCGGAGAGGCAGATACAAAATCTGAATCTCAAGAGTTAGGTTCACCGGCTAATGCAGCTTACTCTGCTGATCCAATGGCAGATGCTCGTGCAGAAGCTAACCAAGATGTCAGTCCAGCTGGAGATAGCGGTAATGGTGAAGGCAATGTTCGAAAAGGTCGAAGGAAAGGTAAAAGTAAAGAAGCTATGGAGGAATGGGCAGGTGACCCTGTTTCTGCAGAAGGTCATTTAGATCTTCGCGATGATGGCTATGGCTTCCTTAGAGTCAATGGGTTCCTTCCAAGCAGAGACGATGTTTACGTACCGGTAAAATTCGTTCGGCAATATGGACTTAGGAAAGGTGATCACCTGCTTGGGACTTTTCGACCTGCAAATAGGTCAGAAAAGAATCCGGCTTTGCTTCAACTTGATGCCATAAATGGAATACAGGTCGACGGCGCACTTAATAGGCCTGATTTCGCAGACCTAACGCCGGTCTATCCAAACACAAAACTGAAATTAGAACGACAAGAGGACCCTGAGAATATAACCTCAAGGTCCCTTGACTTAATAGCACCTATCGGTAAAGGCCAAAGAGTTTTAATCGTCGCTGACCCTCGGTCAGGGCGTCAAGATTTGATTAAAGAGATCTCCCAGTCAATTGAAAGCAATTACTCAGAAGTCAAACTTCTTGTTCTCTTGATTGACACCCCTCCAGAGAACGTTACTGAGATGCGCCGATGGTTAACTAAGTCAGATGTCGTAGCATCAACTTTTGATCAGTCACCTGAGGAACATGTAGCCATTGCAGAATTGACTATTGAGCGAGCTAAGAGAATGGTAGAACTTGGTGAAGACGTTGCAGTGATTATAGATGGAATGACCTCTTTGGCTCGTGCCTACAACTTGATGTCGAATAATAACGGTAGGAATAACACAAGTGATGTTGATGCATCTGCTCTTTACTTACCTAAAAGATTTTTTGGAGCTGGAAGAAAAGTCGAAGAAGGCGGTTCTCTTACAGTCCTTGCAAGTGTGATGAGCGGAACAACATCGAGACTTGATGAAATGTTGATCCAAGAGCTTCAAGGGGGAAGCACTTCAGAAATGTATCTATCACAAGAAATTTATGACGCAGGTATTTCACCTGCTATTGATTTAAGAAAATCTGTTACTCATAATGAAGAATCGTTTAATTCAGATGAAGAGTACAGAAGTATCTTGAAACTGCGTAGCGCTATTCGAAAGACTATGGGAGACAATTCACCATCTGAGGGAATGAAGACCTTGATCCAAAAGGTTTCAAGCACGGATGATAACACGCAACTTCTGAATCAAATCTCATAGAAATCATCAGCGCTGTGGGTGCATAAGTGAAGGTCCAAAGGTACGATAAACTGACAAGTCCATGGAGTTATAATGAAAGCAGACATTCATCCTGAATATAGAGCCGTGGTATTTCAAGATACTTCGTCAGGCGAATCTTGGATTACAAGATCGACTATTGAGACTGATGAAACTATCAAATGGGAAGATGGCGAAGAGTACCCATTGGCGAAGGTTCCCATTTCTTCAACCAGTCACCCTTTCTTCACAGGGACTATGACAATTGTTGATACAGCCGGTCGTGTCGAACGGTTTGAAAAGCGATATGGAAAACGAAAGCGTTCAGCTGACTCTGAAGAATAGATCAACTCCACGAGCTTTCAATAATGGTTGAATCCGAGCAGTTTGCCCGTCTTAACCTGTTAAAGACGCAATCACTAGTTGAGAAGGCTTTTCCGGGGCAGGAATACTCTATCAAGACAAAGAATGCTGCAACAGTGATTACTGGTGGGGAGAATACGTTCATTTACGCTAATCATGACAAGGTGTCAACTCTTGCGATAGCCCTAACTCTGGTACCTCCTGGTACGGTCCTGAACCTAATATTAGATAAACCCAATAGCCAACTATCTGCCCAAATCAAAGGATTTGCTACGAGATGTAGCCTTTGGATTGTTGAGGGCAATACTTTAGTCCCGCATCCAGAATCGAATGCTTCAGCTCCAGAGCATGAGTTTTCGATAGATTCCGGAATAAGGTCTCTGCTAGAACATAACAATTGCCGGATCGTTTTTGAACATGGCAGGGTTAAAGCTGAGGTAAGAGGATTAGAAGTCGCAGAAGTCGTTCTTGATCAGAACGGGGAAAATCAAATACAAGTTGGCGTTGGGATCTATGACCAAGAGGCGCACAAGATCATTAACTCTAATGAGGCAATTGAAACAACGCTGTTACGTGCTATTGAAGACATCCTCAAGTTTCGACATAAAGAAAGTACACCTCATCCACTTAATAGAGTGGCAAGATCAAAGTGGCTTATCCACGAATTTATAAATTCATATAAGAATTTCGGATTTAATGAAATTCAATATGTCGCGTCACCAAACCTACCGATGAACATTTCACATGGTTTGCCAGCATCGGCAATCGGCAAACGAGATAGTAAGGCGATCATAGTAACGGCGTTCGCCGGTGCGGATTTAGAAGCTGTTCCAACAGCTGCTCAACTACTTGACGCCTATTCAGCTGATGAGATTTGGTTAATCCATCCTTCTATCGATACATATCCTGCTATCCAACGTCAAGCAACGCATCTACGAGTTCCTGTATCTTTTATTGAAGTTGAAGCTCCGTGGCCAACTAATTACTAGCTTTTTCTAAATCAATTTAATGAACATGACAGACTTAAAGTAAATGAGGCTATTCTCACTTCATGGCAGATCTTCACGAAGAATTAGAGCAAGAGTTTCTTGACATACAAGATCGATTAGGAGACCAAGACCTGCTTGCGGACCAATTAGAGTACGCAAAAGTAGCGCGGCGATACAGCGAGCTCGAAAATATAGTTGAATGTATTAGACATATAAGGTCATCAACTGAGGATATTGAGACAGCAAAAGAAATGCTGACGGAGGCCGATGGGTCTGACCGGGAGTTACTTCGAGAGGAAATTAATATAACTCAGGAACGTTTAGAATCTCTCGAAATGGAATTGAGGCAGCTCCTCATCCCTAAAGACCCGAATGAAAATAAAAATGTTATTTTAGAAATTAGAGGAGCTGAGGGCGGAGAGGAAGCAAACCTATTTGCTCGAGACTTGTTCGAAATGTATTCAAGCTTTGCGAGCAAGCGGGGTTGGAAGTTAGAGGTCCTCAACAGCCAACAGTCGGATATGGGGGGCTTTACCTCAATTACGTTCATTCTAAAAGGTGGCGATGTCTGGAGTCAGATGAAATATGAGGGCGGTCCTCACAGAGTCCAACGTGTACCTGTGACGGAAACTCAGGGCCGTGTGCATACGTCTTCAGCAACTGTCTCGGTTCTACCAGAAGCTGATGAAATAGATATCCGAATCGAGGAATCAGATTTGCAAGTTGATGTCTTCAGGTCATCAGGGCCAGGAGGGCAATCCGTAAATACAACAGACTCTGCAGTTCGAATAACACACAAACCAACTGGAATTATTGTTTCTATGCAAGATGAAAAGAGCCAGTTGCAAAATAAAGCACGCGCAATGGTTGTACTTCGGTCTAGGCTTCTTCAGGCTGAGCAAGAGCGAGTGCAAGCTGAGCAATCTGCTTCACGGAAAGGGCAGATGGGTGGCGGAGGCCGATCTGAGAAGATACGGACCTATAACTTCAAGGAAAATAGAGTCACAGATCATAGGATAGGGCTAACTCTGTACAAGCTTGACCGTATACTAAGCGGCGAAGTTAATGAAGTAATTGATGCGCTTGCTGAGAACGAGCGTGCGATACAGTTAACCTCTCTAGAAGATAATGAGTGAATCCATAGTTGCTAGTAGCACGAATACAAATAAAATAACTTGGGCAGATCTACTATGGGAAACAGCTAAGTCCTTAGAAGAGAATGGGATAGACTCATATAAAGTTGAAGCTCAGTGGATTATTGAAACCGCATCGGGTTTCAGCCGAGAAGAGCTTCTCAAAAATATTAGAAATGAAGCCCCGTTACTTGGAGCAAAACACTTGAATAAAATTCTCAGTAGGAGATTAAGTGGTGAGCCTATTCAATATGCTTTGGGATCTTGGTCTTTTAGGGAATTAGACCTGCTTGTTGACCACAGAGTTCTAATCCCGCGTCCAGAAACAGAAACCCTTGTAGATGTTGCGCATACAATGCTTTCTCAGTTTGATCGGCGCTTGAAAAAATTTGTTTGTGATTTAGGGGCTGGTTCGGGTGCAATTGGTTTAGCTATTGCCCAAGAGCGCAACGATGTTGAGGTTTATTTAGTTGAAAAATCTGCAGAGGCTCTCAAAGTTGCATCAGCAAATTTGGCAGGTTTGGGAAATCATGCTGTGAAGGTAAAAGTTTTTCATAGTTGTTGGTTCGATGAGCTTCCTAGAGAGCTTCGTAACTCATTTCACCTGATTGTTTCAAATCCTCCTTACATAGCTGATAGCGAGTCATTGCCGAATGAAGTTGCTAATTTTGAACCTCACGAGGCTCTATTCGCTGGAGAAAAGGGGACAGAATATATTGAAACTATTCTATTGGCATCGCCCAAATGGCTTATGGAAAGTGGGGGAGTTGTTCTGGAAATGGCTCCGGACCAGACTGATTCTATGGCAGAAACTGCTCGAGAGTTAGGGTATTCGAGTATTGAAATTTCCAAAGATCTTTCTGGGAAACCAAGAATAATGAGTTGTGTATGGGGAAAATAGACCTTTCTTCAGAAACCGATACTGCTTTGATAGAAGCAACCAATGTTTTGGAATCAGGTGGTGTGGTCATATTTCCAACAGATACTGTTTATGGAATAGGTGCTCTTCCAAAATTTTCTGATGCACTTGCGCGCATTTACGCTATCAAAAAGAGGCCACAAGAGATGTCGCTTCCACTTCTCTTGAGTGATATGACTCAGGTAAGTGATTGCAGCACTTTTAATGGCCAAGAATTACAAACTTTAGCTAAAGTCTTCTGGCCCGGTCCATTGACTTTAATTTTACCAGATGTGCTTGAACACATGAACGAATTATTAACACAGAATGGGACAGTTGCAGTCAGGAGCCCTGATCATAATTTCGTTCGAGGATTGTGTGCAAAAGTTGGCCCAATTGCTGCTACAAGCGCAAATATCCATGGGCAGCCTACTCCTTTGCGCATCTCGGAAATGCCCGAATCATTTGATAGCGCCGATTTGATCATTGATGGAGGGGAGTGTTCCTATGGAACGGCGTCAACGATAATCGAACTGGGAAATGGAACTCCTAAAGTTATTCGTGAGGGGCCAATTCCAGAAGCCGATGTATTGTCAGCACTTCTTTGATTGAAAATCCTTTTATCTAGCTGCGCATTGATTTAATCCTCCCATCACTGGATGAAACGAACTAGCTTCTTATCTATGGAAAGAATTGCAGTTGGAAATGACCATGCAGGGTTCACTTTAAAGACAGAATTAGTGAAGGTTCTCAATGACCTCGGCTACTCAGTAACGGATCTAGGAACCCATGATACGGAAAGGGTTGATTATCCTGACTTCGGGTCAGCAGTTGGAAGAGCAGTAGCAAATAATGATGCAGACGTGGGGCTCCTTGTTTGTGGTAGTGGAATAGGAATAGGCATGGCAGCTAATAAGATTTCTGGTGTTCGGGCTGCCACTGTCCATAACGTTGAAACAGCAACGCTTGCAAGGCAACACAATGATGCGAACATTGTTTGCTTCGGGGAAAGACTAATTGAGGTTGAGACCGCTCGAGAGTCTCTCATAGCCTTTCTCAATGCAGAGTTTGAAGGGGGTCGCCACGCTCAGCGAGTTCAAAAGTTAAATGACCTCTAAGGGCTTTATATAGATCCTTCAATATTTACATTAGGATAGAGCTGATTCATGGAGAGAAGCTTGTTGCATCGTCCATTACTTTGAGCTATAAAACTTTGATCAAGAGTAAATTTAGCTTTTGAGATTTCACCAGTTTTAGTCTGTGAAGGTTCCGTCGAGGAGAGAGTCGAGCAGATGATGTCGGCTACTTCTCCCATATCATCGCAATCCATTCCCAGACTGGTTAATGCTGGTGTTCCAAGCCGGATGCCCGAAGTGTACCACGCTCCGTTTGGGTCAAATGGGATTGAGTTTCTGTTGACGATTACTCCAGATTCTTCAAGAGCGCTTTCCGCTTGTCTTCCTGTCAGGCCAAAGCTTCTAACATCAACAAGGACTAGATGGTTTTCTGTTCCTCCGGTAACTAACCTTCCTCCTCTCTTTTCTATACCTTCAGCGAGAGCACGGGCATTATCTACAACCTGTTGGGCGTATGCTTGGAAGGAGGTTGTTTTAGCTTCAGCGAAGGCAACAGCTTTTGCTGCCATAATATTTGCAAGAGGTCCTCCTAGAACCATAGGGCAGCCTTTATCTATGTGTTCATTGAGCCCTTTTTCGTTTGAGAGGACGATCCCACCTCGGGGGCCACGCAAAGATTTGTGCGTAGTCGAGGTAACGATGTGAGCATGTGGAATAGGGTCAAAGTCACCTGTAAATACTTTTCCAGCGACTAAGCCTGAGAAATGAGCCATATCTACCATCAATAAGGCATCAACTGAGTCAGCTATTTCTCGCATTTTTGCGAAGTTAACTTTTCGAGGGTATGCGGAATATCCGGCGACAATTATCATGGGGCGAAATTCTTCAGCAAGCAGTTTAATATTAGCGTAATCAAGGCACTCTGTATCTGGGTCTACTCCATATGACTTTTGGTCAAACAACTTTCCTGAAATGTTCGGGCGGAAGCCATGAGTAAGGTGCCCACCAGCATCAAGTGACATTCCAATCATTCGCTGATTACCAAAAGCTTTTCGCAACGTTGCCCAATCTCCATCGTTTAAGTCATTGACGTGTTTAACTTCTTTATCTTGAAGGAAAGGTGCTTCTACGCGGTAAGCCAATAGTGCCCAGAAAGCAACAAGATTTGCATCAATGCCAGAGTGGGGCTGTACATAGGCGTACTCAGCATCGAATAGCTCTTTCGCATGCTGGGAAGCAAGAACCTCAACTTTATCAACGAACTCGCAACCAGCATAGAATCTGTGCCCGGGAGTTCCTTCAGCGTACTTGTCACTAAACCAGTTGCCCATGGCCAAAAGTACGGCGGGAGAAGCGTAGTTCTCAGAGGCGATCAATTTCAGTTGAGTCCGCTGATTTTCCAACTCTCCTCTAATGTAGTCGGCTATTAGCGGTTCGGTCTTATCTATGACATCCAACCCATATTTGAATGCCTTTGACTCGGGTGACAGATCTTGATCGTTAACTCTTTCACTCATAACACTCCTTGAGCCACTCGCTGATAACCATGAGCCTAGTTGATTTCTATGTCTGCTTGATAGCTATATGAGCATCTCTGAGACTGTGGCAACACGTTTATTATTTCTTTCAACTTCTTTAACCCATTCTCAAGACGTGGTGATAGATTGCGTTAGTGATTCATAACGAGTCCTCTATGAATATTAAGGAGCTACTGAGTGGTAGCAAAATCAGTCAGAGCACTTGAGGCTGCAGAAGATGGAGTGGTGGCGGCTTTCGAGCTAGTTCTGACTCCGGCTCTTTTCGCGTTCTTTGGTTATCTTCTTGATAAATGGTTGGGGACCGGGCCTATCCTTTTAGCTTCATTGGGGGGAGTAGTGGCGCTATATGAGATTTGGAAACTTTGGTATACATACACTCAAAAGATGAAATCTTATGAAGATTTATTGCCCGACGCGAAAGGAAAAGGTAGCAATGGCGATTGAACAAGGTGGTTCAGACGGTAATCACCAAGCGCCTGAACGGGAAGTAGCAGCTGACATTTTCAGAAGAGGTTTAATCATTTCTCCCTTCTTGTTGGTGTTGGCTTCAGTGATCTGGGGACTTTCAGGTCTTGCTTGCGGTTCCATAGCATTAGGGATTGTTCTTGCAAATTTTATTGCAGGTGCTTGGATAATTGATTGGGCAGTAAAAATCTCACCTCAACTTCTTATGAGCGCAGTGTTAGGTGGCTTTGTCCTTCGGATGGGAGTTATCACTGGGACTATTTTGCCTATAAGGAATCAAGCTTGGTTTGAGATTATGCCTTTTGCTCTTATCTTAATTTTTTTACATTTAGGTCTTTTGATTTGGGAAACTCGCTATGTTTCTGCCACTCTTAAGTATCCGGGATTAAAGCCCCGCGTAAAAAGACAAAACCGCAAAAAGAGTCTAGATTAGGAGCCGTGTTAAAAGTGAAGATCCTTGCGCTTGAATTTCCTCCAGTCAGCCATCTCTTTGAATGGCCAGATTTCGCGTTTGAAGGAACTCCCTTAGCGATGAATAAGACTGTGCTTGTTTATTTATTTGCGTTTGCGTTGACTCTCGGCCTCTTCTTACTGGCTGGGTCAAAGAAAGGATTGGTGCCTCGAGGCATATCCCACGTTGCTGAAGGTGGCATCAATTTCGTTGAGGACAGCATAGTTGCCCAAACAATGGGAGCCGATGGAAAGAAATATGTTCCCTTCCTCACTACAATGTTCTTCTTCATCTTCTTTTCTAACATTTTCGAAGTTATTCCCTTTATTCAATTCCCTGCTAATGCAAGAATGGCCGTTCCAATTGCAATGGCCCTTATGGTATGGGTTATTTATAATTTCTTGGGAGTGAAAAACCAAGGCTTCTTTGGTTATATAAAGAACAGTCTTTTCCCTCCAGGCGTTCCAAAGGCGCTATACATTATCGTCACACCTATCGAGTTTTTCTCGGTATTTATAATTAGACCACTCTCGTTAGCGATTCGGTTGTGGGCCAACATGGTTGCTGGCCACCTTCTGCTCGTAACGTTCGCTGTCCTGTCAGCCACGCTGTGGGACAGCACATATGTCGGGGCAATAGCTCCGGCTGCAATGCTAATCCTGATGACAGGTTTTGAGATTCTTGTTTCGTTTCTCCAAGCCTTCATCTTTACAATTCTCACCGCCGTTTATATGGGCGGTGCCATACACCCAGAACACTAGGAGATACAGTGCTCAGCTTAATTGCATCAACAATAAGTATTCTTGCCGCCGCAGTAACCGAAGGTGAAGGTCTCAAAGCTATAGGCGCAGGCCTTGGCTATGGACTTGCAGCTATCGGTCCTGGAGTAGGTATTGGAATAGTCGTCGGCGCAGCGATCGACGCAATGACCAGACAGCCAGAGTCTGCGGGAACGGCCAGAACAACTATGTTCTTGGGCATAGCGTTCACCGAAGCTCTAGCGCTTATCGGTTTCGTTGTGTTTATCCTGTTGCTCCCATAGCCCGCTTTAATAACGAAGGTAAATTAAAATGAAGAAAAGACTCATATTTGCTTCAGCATTGACCGGAATGCTTTTGATGTTTGGTCTTGCTGGGAATGCCCTAGCTGCAGGCGAAAGTCTCGGAAAGTGTTCGGTAGACGAATACGCTGAGAAATTTGGCGCAGCTGAGTTAACACCAGAAAATATTGCCGAAGAAGAAAACATAAATGCAATAGGCGAAATCTTTGATAGCTGTATTGAAGCTCCAAGCCCAATTATCCCAGAAATTAACGAAGTTATCTGGGGAGGCGGCGCATTCGTAGTGCTACTAGCGCTCATGCTATGGAAGGGATTCCCTGCAGTTCAGCGAATAATGAACGAACGATCAGAAAAAATAGCATCCGACTTAGACGAAGCCGATAAAGCAAAAACTGAGGCTCAGGCAGTTAAATCTGAATATGAGGCTGAACTTGCCGACGCTAAATCAGCTGCATCAGCAGTTATTGAAGAAGCTCGCCAACAAGCTGAAGTTCTTCGATCAGACCTTCAAGAAAGAGCTGAAGCTGAAATTGCTGAAATGAAAGAACAAGCAGCAGCGGATATTGATGCAGCAAGAGAAAGAGCTATGGGAGATCTCCAAAGTGAAGTTTCCGAAATAGTCGTCGGCGCAGCCGAAAGAGTCGTTGAGGCAAACCTTGATGCGGAAGCACAGGCACGCCTTATCGAGAATTACATCAATCAAGTAGGTTCTAACTAGGAACATGAGGAACTGATGTCAGACGAAAAGATACAGAGTTACGCTCAGGCAATATTGTCAGTCGCCTCTGCAGAAAATAATGCAGCGCAAGTTGAAGATGAGATTTACCGATTCTCACAGGTTGTTCAAACCTCTGAAGAATTAAAATTAACTCTTAGCGATGCTTCTATTCCTTCGGTGAGAAGGCAACAAATAGTAGAAGACCTTCTTGATGGACAGGCAAGCCAAATCACTGTGGCGCTAGTATCTATGATCGTAGCCGCAGGCATGGGAAGCGAAATTAAAGCTATTGCTGACCAAGTGGTAGGATTAGGCGCAGAGTCACGAGATAAAGCTGTAGCAGAAGTTTACTCAGTAGTTGACTTATCTTCTGACCAGCAGGAAAGGCTCGCAGCTGCGCTCAAGTCTGCAACAGGTAAAGATGTAGAAATGAAAGTCATTATTGATGAATCAGTAATGGGAGGTCTGCTTGTGCAGATTGAAGATGAAGTAATTGATGGAACAGTCCGAACAAGACTTAAGCAGCTTCGAGAGGCGTTTTAGATATGGCAGAGCTTACGATAAATACAAAAGATATCGCATCAGCGATAAGAAAAAATCTAGATGGATTCGAACCATCCCTAGCTTCTGGGCAAGTTGGCCGAGTTGTTGAGGTTGGGGACGGTATTGCTAGAGTATCTGGTCTCCCTGATGCTGCGGTAAACGAAATGCTCCAGTTCGAAGGTGGCATTGTAGGTTTAGCCCTTAATCTAGATGAAGATACCATCGGGGCGGTGATTCTCGGTGAGTCAACGGAGATTGAAGAAGGGCAGCCAGTTCGTTCAACAGGTGAAATTCTTTCAATGCCTGTTGGCGATGCAATGCTGGGAAGAGTAGTAAATGCCCTAGGAGACCCAATAGATGGGAAGGGAGCTATTACGGGAGCTCAATCAAGACGTATGGAAGTTCAAGCTCCAGGTATTATCGGACGAAAACCTGTACATGAACCGATGCAAACAGGAATTAAAGCTATTGATTCTCTGATTCCTGTAGGACGTGGTCAACGAGAGTTAATCATCGGAGATAGGAAGACAGGAAAAACCACGATTGCTATAGACACGATTATCAACCAAAGAGGGTTGGGAGTTAAATGTATTTATGTAGCGATTGGTCAGAAAGCTTCAACAGTTGCTCAAACAGTAGCAACACTAGAAGAGTTTGGTGCTCTTGAATACACCGTTGTTGTAGTAGCACCTGCTTCAGACCCTGCACCATTCAAATACTTAGCTCCATATGCGGGTTGCGCAGTTGGTCAGCATTGGATGGATAACGGAGAACATGCACTCGTCGTTTATGATGATCTCTCAAAACAGGCAGAAGCATACAGGCAAATGGCATTGCTTCTTCGTCGTCCCCCTGGAAGGGAAGCATACCCAGGCGACGTTTTCTACCTGCACAGCAGGCTACTCGAGAGGGCCGCTAAACTAAGTGATGACTTGGGTGCGGGAAGTCTTACCGCTCTGCCAATAATTGAAACGAAAGCTGGCGACGTATCTGCGTACATACCAACAAACGTTATCTCAATTACAGATGGGCAGATTTTCCTTCAAGATGATTTGTTCAAGTCTGGTGTTCGCCCTGCAGTTGATGTAGGTATATCTGTTTCGCGAGTTGGATCAGCGGCTCAAATCAAAGCCATGAAAACTGCTGTGGGAACTCTCAAATCTGACCTTCAACAGTTCCGTGAACTAGAGTCTTTCGCTGCCTTTGGTTCCGACCTTGACGCCGTTTCGCAAGCACAACTTGATAGGGGATACCGGCTTACAGAATTACTTAAGCAAGGAATAAATTCCCCCATGAAAGTTGAAGAGCAGGTAGTATCACTATTTGCTGGGACGCAAGGTTATCTTGATAATATTCCTGTTGAAGATGTCGGCCGATTTGAGAATGGTTTGCTCGACCTAGTTCGGTCCCAGCACACTGGCCTGCTTTCAGAAATAGTTTCTTCAGGAACTGTTGATGAAGATACCTTAAATTCAATTATTGCTTCATTCTCTGAAAACTTTGAAACCTCCGGTGGTTCTTCCGGTGTTTCGATAGAGGCGCAGGAACAACCTGACGCTGATACTGAAATGGTTGATTCAGATATCACTCTTCCTGAGACTGATATAGCGCGCGGACAAGACAGCGGGGACTGATTTATGCCGGGTGGTCAAGAACGGACACTCCGTAGACGGATTAATTCGGTCCAGTCAACGAAGCAAATTACACGCGCCATGGAGCTAATCGCAGCTACTCGTGTTGTTAAAGCCATGACCAGGGCAAATGCAGCTCGGCCTTACTCTTCAAAAATGACTGGGGTCATTGAAGATCTTGCTGCCGGAGGAGTTGGAATTGATGACCCATTGCTTAGATCTACTGAAAAAGTATCCTGCATTGGTTTTGTGGTCATAACTTCAGATCGCGGTCTTGCAGGAGCTTACAATTCATCTGTTATCCGAGCCGCTGAAAAAGAAATAATGGCGGCACAAACTGAAGGTAGAGAATATAAGCTTGTCCTCGTCGGGAAAAAAGCTGCTGATTACTTTAGGTTTCGAAATTACGATATAGATGAGTCATTCACGGGGATGACTGATACCCCGTCCTATGAAGATGCAAGAGTCGTTGCCGCTAAAGTTCGAGAACTCTTCGTGTCTGAAGAAGTTGACCAAGTTATTTTGGCTTATCAAGAATTTGTATCAATGGGAACTCAAAGAGTAGCTGTAAGGAAGTTCCTTCCTCTTGAGTCAATGCAAACCGTTGCATCAGAGGGAGGCGGAGACGCCGACTCACGGGCACTCTTCGAATTTGAACCATCACCCGAGGGAGTACTGTCAGCTCTATTGCCACGATATGTCGAATCAAGGCTTTATTCAGCACTTCTAGATGCTTCAGCCTCCGAACATGCAAATCGTCAGCGAGCAATGAAATCAGCTACAGATAACGCTGAAGAGCTAATCACCAAATTAAGCAGGGCCCTTAATAGAGCAAGGCAGGATGCAATCACCACTGAAATCATGGAAATTGTCGGTGGCGCCGAAGCACTTGGAGATGGAAGCGATAAAGAAACTAATCAGCATGAACATAACGAGACACAAATAACGGTTTAACGCCAAAGACACATTTGCCTAGGAGCAGAAATGACAGTAACAGAATCAAACACAACAACCAAAGATGGAAAAGTAGTGTCAATAGCTGGACCAGTTATTGACGTTGAATTTCCTGAGGACTCTCTCCCTGAGATTAACTCGGCGCTATCATTTGACCTTATCATCGATGGAGAAACCATCACGGTACTTGCTGAAGTAGCCCAACAGATAGGGGATAGTAGGGTTCGAGCTATATCCCTCAAGCCAACTGATGGGCTTACTAGAGGAACTCCAGTAAGAAATACAGGGGCAGGTATCCAAGTACCTGTGGGAGACGTTACTTTGGGTCATGTGTGGAACGTTATCGGTGAACCACTTGATGTTGACTTAGATACCCTCGATATTGATGAAAGATGGGAAATCCACCGTCCAGCACCTTCATTTGACAGTCTTGAACCGTCAGCAAAAATGTTCGAAACAGGTATCAAAGTCATTGACCTTCTAACCCCATACAAAGAAGGCGGAAAGATCGGCCTATTTGGTGGTGCTGGTGTTGGCAAAACTGTTCTTATCACTGAAATGATTAACCGAGTAGCTACCCAGCATGGAGGAGTTTCGGTATTTGCTGGAGTCGGAGAGAGGACTAGAGAAGGAACCGACCTTTTCTTGGAAATGGAAGAATCAGGAGTACTCGATAAAGCAGCTTTAGTCTTCGGGCAAATGGATGAACCACCCGGAGTTCGATTAAGAATAGCTCTTGCTGGTGTTACGATGGCTGAATATTTCAGAGATGTTCAAAATCAAGATGTTCTATTGTTTATTGATAACATTTTCCGGTTCGTTCAAGCAGGTTCAGAAGTATCAACGCTCCTAGGCCGTATGCCATCTGCAGTGGGTTATCAACCCACGCTCGCAGACGAAATGGGTGAGTTGCAGGAACGAATCACATCTACTCGCGGGAAGTCAATTACTTCTCTGCAAGCTGTTTATGTTCCCGCAGATGACTATACAGATCCTGCTCCGTTCACGTCATTTACTCACTTCGATGGAACAACTGAGCTGAGCAGAGATATTGCTTCCCTCGGGATCTACCCAGCTGTGGATCCGCTTGCATCAACGTCTACAATCCTTACACCTGAAGTAGTCGGCGACCGACACTACAACGTTGCCCGTCGAGTTCAAGAAGTTCTCCAACGATATAAGGAATTACAGGACATCATCGCTATTCTCGGTCTTGACGAACTTTCTGAAGAAGATCGTGTGACAGTTGATAGAGCACGAAAAGTTGAAAGATTCCTCTCACAGCCAATGTTCGTAGCTGAGATCTTTACTGGACAACCTGGAGTCTTTACAAGTATCGATGACACCGTATCTTCATTCGAAGCTTTGGTACAAGGCGACTTAGATCACTTACCTGAGCAGGCGTTCTATATGGTTGGCGGAGCAGAAGAGGTAGAAAGAAAAGCTGCCGAACTTGAGTCAAACGCATAGCGAGCTCATACAAGATTGGATCATTGCTGATGTCATTGAAAATAGAGCTAGTTTCACCAGAAAGAATAGTCTTTGAAGGGGATGCTGAGCTTGTGATAGCTAGGACCAGTGATGGAGAGATAGGGTTTCAACCTGGGCACGTTCCATTCGTAGGTAACCTTGTTTCATCAGTTGTTCGCATAGCTCTAAGTGATGGCAATGTGCAAAGAATAGCTGTTCATAGCGGGTTTGTTGAAGTTTCAGATAATCATGTAGCGCTTTTGTGTGATGTTGCAGAGCTCGCAGAAGATATTGATGTCGATAGAGCGAAAATGTCACTAGAAAATGCGAAGAACAAACTTGCTGCTAACCCGTCAAGTTCAGAAGATGAAGCTGCTATTCACAGAGCTGAAGTGCGACTTGAGGCTGTATCTGGGCTTTGATTCAGTTTCAGCCGTTAGGCCCAGATCCTGGCTTAGCTAGCTTTGAGAATTCTTCGTCTCCCAATCGTGCTCTGATAGCTGGTTCAAGATCAGGTGCGCGTCTGAGAGTATGCCCTCCGTCAACAGCTATGTTCTGACCAGTGACCCAAGAGCTTTCATCCCCAGCTAACCAAACAACAGCATCTCCAACTTCCTCTGGCTCTCCAACACGGCCTAGTGGCATATTCTTTTTGTAGTCATCAATAATATGAGGCATGTGCTCAAACATCATCGCTGTGGCCTCCGACTCTACAACCCCGGGACGGATTGAATTAACGCGGATTCCAAATCCACCTAATTCGTCAGCAGCACTCCTAACAAGCATGTCAAGGGCAGCTTTGCTGGAAGCGTATGCGGCTCGAAATCTTCCCCCGAGAGCACCAGCTATCGAAGATATTGCGATTATGGATCCCCCAGATGTTCTCATAGTTTCAGCTGCCGCTTGAATAGTATTGAAAGCTCCAATTACGTTAACTTCAAGCACAGACCGGAAAGTATCATCTGTCATGCTAAGGAAAGGCCCACCAGCTCCAATACCAGCATTAGCGACTGCGATGTCCAATACACCATCTGAGTTTGCTGCTGCGCTAACGGCATCTTTTACAGCTCCTGCGCTAGTTACATCACAAACTACTGTTGCGATGTTATCTGGAGAGGCAGCGAAGGCGTGCAATCGAAGTTCTGCTTCTTTCAGGACTTCTTTTCGGCGTCCGGCAATAGTTACCTTTGCATTAGCAGTCAAGAGTTTGGCAGCGATTCCGAACCCTATACCTGTGCCTCCTCCAGTTACAAGTGCGGTTTTTGAACGTAAATCTGTCATTCCTAGATTCTCTCTATCCGTAGTTTATTTCGCTAATCGCATTTAACTTATCTTGAGCATGCTGTGCGTTAACTAGCCGAACCGTGCCGGACTTCGAGCGCATAACAAGAGATTGAGTAACGATAGTATTCCGCTCGTATTGCACCCCACGAAGCAAGTCACCATCAGTTATACCTGTCGCGGCAAAAAAGCAGTTATCTCCACTTACCAAATCATCTACCGTCAGCGTTTGGTCTAGGTCATATCCATCAGCGATAGCTTGAGCCTTCTCAGCCTCGTTTCTAGGCCAAAGTTTGCCCTGAAGGTCTCCTCCCATGCACTTCAAGGCAGCGGCTGCGATAACACCCTCTGGAGTGCCTCCTATTCCAAAGAGAATATCAGCACCTGAATCTGGCCATGCCGTTGAGATAGCTCCTGCTACATCTCCATCTGGAATTAGACGTATACGTGCTCCAGCCTCTCGTAGTTCTGCAACTAAGTCATCATGCCTGGGTCTATCAAGAACAACAGCAGTCAAATCTCTCACTGATTCGCCTTTCGCTGAAGCAATAGCGTTCAGATTATCCGTCGGAGATGCATCAATATCCACGAGCCCTTTCGCTTGGGGGCCAACGGCAATCTTTTCCATATAAACACAAGGTCCAGGGTCAAACATAGTGCCTTCTTCGCTAACTGCTAAAACTGCTATAGCGTTACCTCTGCCTAGTGAAGTTAATGTTGTCCCATCAATAGGGTCAACTGCAACATCACATTTTGGTGACGAACCGTTACCAACTTGCTCGCCGTTATAAAGCATTGGCGCTTCATCCTTTTCGCCCTCTCCGATAATGACAATACCATCCATGCTGACGCTTCGGAGAACAAATCTCATAGCATTCACGGCAGCATCATCTGCTCCCTCTTTATCTCCTCTTCCCATCCATCTTGCTGCAGCCATTGCGGCAGCTTCGGTTACTCTTACAAGCTCCATAGCTAGGTTACGGTCAGGTGATTTTATGTCGCTCATTAGTGCTCCAAGTTCGTATAATTCAAACGCTACAACCGGCGTGGCATCAAAGTGAAGTATTACACAGGAAACATTGCTTTTTTTAATATTAACTTCTTGATATGTAGGCAAATCATATTCGCATCTAGTCTGAGATCATGCTCCTAGCCGAACTTGAGATTTTCCACTCAAGAACAAATGCTCCTACACGTCGTGTTGCTTTGGGGTACGTGTACTTGCCATTGACAAAAGGTTCAGGAAACGGGGCAGTTCTATTAGCTGGTATCGTCGCTCGATTTATCCCTGATATCGATGAAGATTTCTATGACGATTATCGAAAGCTCCTCAATCAGCTGCAACGAGGCGAGAGAATATCCCAACCTCGACTACGCCACCGATTTCAGGAAGATAAGGTAGGGCTTGCACGAACAGTCCATCGGCTACAAGAACACGAGGGCAAATATAGATTTATTTTTGAACTCAATGAAGCTGCGGCTGAACAAAATATTCTTGCAGCAGCTTATTCGATTAGTCAGTTTGCTTATAAAGACCGTCCAGCTGTAGTCAACCTCATGAATAAGGCTGTTAAGTGGAGAGGTGACGTAGGAACAGATTTTATTTCGTATCTCTTGAGCCGCCATGATAAATTTGTCGCTGATTTAGGTCACGATAGTTCAGAAAGTTGGGCATTAAAGGTTCTAGGTTTCTCTGATACCAATCCAGACGCAGACGAAGTTAAAAAGCAGTTCCGTAAGCTACTCCGATCAACTCATCCAGATACTGGTGAGGATGATAGTCAGGTGAATGTTGCCCGTAGAATACAAGAGCTTACCGAGGCGCGAAGAATATTGCTTCGTTAAAGTTAGTGTTATGAAACCTAAAGGCTTAATCCTTTTCCATGGCGCGGGTGGGAATAGGGACCACGGGACCTTTCTAGACATTGAGAGATTGATTGATATTCCTATCCTTAGATACAACTTTGCTTACCGTGAAGCCAACGCCAAAAGACCTCCACCGAGAGCTGACAGACTCATCGAGGAGGTTGGTGAAGTAGCGGCGAGCTTCGCTGAGAAATTATCTGTTCCTCAAAGCAGTCTTGTTATAGGAGGCAGATCTATGGGGGGACGTGTTGCTTCAATGGCTGTTGCTAATGGCCTGCCAGCGAGAGGGTTAGTGCTGCTAAGTTACCCATTTCATCCACCTGGTAAGCCGGAGTCTTTACGCGTAAACCATTTACACAGAATACGGAGGCCAACTATTCTCATCTCAGGAGATAGAGATCCCTTCGGGTCGCCACAATTACTTCGACACTATGCGAAATGGATCTCATCTGAAGTAAGTATCCATATCCTTGATGGGCAAAATCATAATCCTAAAGACACCTCAAAGATCATAGGGCCTTTGTTCAAATGGTTATATTCTCTTCGGTGAAATTATATTTCAGGATTTAGCTCTTCAAGTTCCTGGTTAGCAGACTCTGGAAATAAAAAACCTACTATCAATAGAACCAGCAAGGGGCCTATCGACAAGATTCCAAAGGCCTTCCCGAAACTATTAAATCTAACAGAAAGGTCACCACATAGAAGTAGCCCGACAGCACTTCCAGAAACTGCTATCAGTGAGAGAAAACCATTAATCTGCCCTCGTCGTCCGGTGCCAAACATTTCTGCGCTATAGACCCCCAATGAGGGCCCAGCTCCAGCAGATATAATTCCCGCAAGCATTGTGGTAGCCCACATTCCAAAGCCCGAAATGCTGTAGGCAATGACGGTGAAAAGGGTTCCAAACCCTACAGAAAATATTGCAACAGGTTTCCGTCCCTTAATATCTGAAATTTTCGCTGCAATTGCTACCCCTACTATCTGAGGTGTGTATGCGGTAAGGAGAAACAGAGTGATTTTTGCTGCACTAAAATTGCGCTCATCTCTTAGGAACTCATTTCTGAATTGACTAGCTGGGGAGGCAAAGACAAAAAGTAGAAATGCTACGGAAGCAAGAAATATGACACGTGACAAAACTATTTTTTGTTTGGGGAGGCCTTGTCCTTTGGCGCTACTAACATGCGTTTCATAACGTTGGCTTTCTCTAAGGTTCTTATGAATCCAATTGATTACGGGTAGGAATATTATCGAAGCCGCAAAAAGCAGTCGCCAGCCTTGAATATCCAGATCTGCTAGAAACAAAAACCAAACTGGTATACCTGCCCCCAAACCAGCGGTTAAAGTTAGCAAGCCTGCTATGTAGGCTCTACTACCTTTGGGCGAAGCTTCTGCCGCCATGATACCTATTAAAATACTTATAGATGTTGCAAAACCTCGAGCAAGTGATTGTACGACCCCAAGAGCCCATAAGCTTGGAGCTGCTGCGCTAATAACCGTTAAAATACACCCTCCTAATAAAGAAAATTCAAGAAGTGTTTTTCGCCCTCGACGATCTGCTAATGCTGTAATAACGATTGTTAATAATGTGCCTATTCTTATTGTTGCTAGAAGCACGCCCTGAGCCCTATCACTTGCTCCGAACTCTTCAGTCGCAAAAGTAGCAGTTTGTCCAATAAGTGCACCGAAAAAACCTGTTATAACCGCAGCGATGCAGAGAAGACTAACGGTTGAAGAAGTTAAGGCATCAAACCGGTTAGGTGGCGCCCACCAAATGTTGAAATCTTTTAAAGTGCTTCGTTTAAGAGCTCGCTTCATGGGGTAGTGAAGTAGGAGATGCCACACAGGAGCGGCAATTTTATAAGAATAGGTTTCTGTTACGATGTACTCCGTTTCAGCATTCTTCACTTCTACTGTGCGTTTGTATTGTTCGAATGGGCCTTCAACTAGGCCAAAGGTCCCCGATGAAACTTCATACTCACTGATTAGAGAGTTCGTCCGCGCAGAGGTTATTTCTACGAGTTCTTCTTCTTTCACTGAATGAGTATGGGTAAATATAGTCATCGTTATTGAATTAAACAGCTTTTTTATGAAAGATCATACTTTTATAGGAAACGATAACTACTCAGAGCATAATTGAGAGATGGATCGTATCCTCGTGAAACCAAGTGGGCCTCTCTACGGGGACGTAGAAATTAATGGAGCTAAAAACTCTGCCCTTAAATTAATGGCCGCTTGTTCATTGGCAGAGGGAGTCTTTCATCTAAAAAATGTTCCAAATATTACCGACGTTAGGCTTATGTCTGAACTATTGGAATCTTTGGGAATGTCTGTCAGGAGTACTGAAGTAAACTCGTTAGAGATTGAGAATCCAGGAAATCTTTTGGCTGAAGCCCCCTATGAGCTCGTGGAGAAGATGCGGGCGTCTATTGTCGTGTTAGGACCGTTGCTTGCGAGGTATGGTCAGGCTAGGGTTGCTCTTCCTGGCGGTGATGATTTCGGACCTAGACCAATTGATATGCATCTAAGAGGTTTAGAAATGTTGGGCGCTGAATTCGAGACGGAGCACGGATATATCGCGGGTAAGTGTAAGAGATTGACTGGTAATCGCATAGTTTTGGAATTCCCAAGTGTTGGAGCAACTGAAAACATAATGATGGCTGCTGTTCTGGCAGATGGTGAGACCACGATTGAAAACGCAGCAAGGGAGCCCGAAATTGCTGACCTTGCTTCATTCCTTAATCGAATGGGCGCGAAGGTGCTTGGAGCTGGGACGTCAACGATAGTTATTGAAGGAGTTCTCGGTCTCAAAGCTGTAGAACACTCAGTTATCCCTGACCGCATTGAAGCTGCTACCTACCTTGCAGCAGCAGGAATTGCTGGAGGTGAAATAAATCTTATCGGAGCTCGCCCAGACCACATGGATATGCTCTGCCAGAAGGTAGGTGAAATGGGAATGCGGATTTCTGCCGATTCCGAAGGACTGTGGGTAATGGCTAACAAATCCTTGAGCGCAGTTGATTTGGCGACTCTTCCTTATCCTGGCATAGCAACTGATTACAAGCCGTTTCTTGTCGCTATGCTTGCAGTCGCTGAGGGAGTTGGGATAGTAACAGAGAATTTATTTAGTGGTCGCTTCCGTTATATTGATGAATTAGTTCGTATGGGAGCTGACATACGAACTGAGGGTCATCATGCCGTGATTCGTGGAGTTAGTGCTTTATCAGGAGCCCCTGTACGCGCACACGACATAAGAGCTGGCGCGGCATTAGTTATCGCAGCGTTACGCGCTGAAGGAGAAACAGAGATCCGAGATCCATCTCATATCGACAGGGGTTATGAAAGCTTAGTAGAGAATCTCAGTAGACTTGGGGCGGAAATCACTAGACAGAGTTAGTATTAGCTTCTTTTGGCTCGGCTGTTTGCAAGTTTCAGTGAGCAGAAAAGAAGAATAATTGGAGCGGCTACCATAAGGATTTCATCCCAGCCACCTTGATGTGCAAAAACCGTTGAAAGCATATTGCAGCGACTTTAGGCGTTGGATCCTTTGTTCGCTAAACCCATAGGAAAAGAATTTTTGTCACAGTGAAGTTGCTTCAACTTGTTGTTTGAGTAATGTAAGGTTTTTTTTCCATATCATTGACAAAATACGTGAGCCTACAGGGTCACGCAAAGGTCCCCCCATCCAGAATGGGAAATCTAGTGTTTCTTCCCAGGTAAAGATGGTGTGATTATCTGCTGTTTCTTGTAGTGAGAATCTTCCCGAACCTGTGACTAGTCCTTCGTGGCTTACTCCCATTGACTCTTCATCTATCCATTCTGTAATTTCCATTCTGTCCTTGAGGCGGAATGGTCCTACTTTTGTCGCGCAATCAAATTTGGTTCCAACACCACTTCGTTTTTCACTTGTAAAGTCAATCCGCTCAGCATCTTTCATCCAATTAACATGGTCATCTATATCTTTAACTATGTCCCATACTTGGCTCGGTGGAGCGTGAATCTCAGTACTAACAGTAATTTCTGCCACAACTCAACCTTACTTGAAGGATCTATGAAGTCTTCATAATCGTTTAGTGATTTGCGACACAGTGAAGTTATCGCCTTTTTTAAGTATTCTTAACATGTGTCAAACTCAATTATTTATATGGATAATGCCGCATCAGCGCCCATTAGGGATGAAGTCATTGAAGCAATTCTCCCGGTGCTGCGAGATGATTTTGCGAACCCCTCAGGCTCACATTCATTGGCAAGAAAAGCTCTTCGGTTGATTGATGATGCACGTGATGACTTAGCTGAGGTATTTGGTTGCCATTCCCAAGACATCGTTTTTACATCAGGTGGAACTGAATCTGACAACCTAGCTATATTTGGAGTCCATTCGGCGCTGGGTGGTTCGGTAATTTGCTCTGCCACTGAACATCACGCCGTACTTGAGCCAACGAAATCTCTCGGCGGGAAACTCATTGATGTAGACCGGTATGGGGCTTTAGATCTCAACCATCTTTCTGAGACAATAGAGGAAGACACAACATTGGTATCAGTTGGTTTAGTGAACGGGGAAACTGGCATTATTCAAGATCTTGAGACTATCGCTGAAATCATAAAAGAGAAATCTCCTAATGCTCTAATTCATACAGATGCTGTACAAGCTGTTCCTTGGTTAGATATTCCTAAATTAACAGCGAATATTGATCTGATTAGTGTGGCGGCACACAAGTTTGGAGGACCTAAAGGAGTAGGGGCATTAGTCGTGAAAGATCAAACAAAAGTGTCTTCATTGCAACTAGGTGGGGGGCAGGAAAAAGGTCTTAGAAGCGGTACTCACAACACTGCAGGGATTGTGGGTATGGCAGTAGCAGCTAGGATTACAGCCGACACCAGGCAAATGAACTTTAATAATGTTTCTTCCTTAAGAGATGATTTAGCGAATCGCCTACTTGAGATAGAAGATAGTTCTGAAACAGGCATCCTCAATGAAGAATCCGGTAGAGAACGAGAAAATAAAGTTCCTGGTTCTTGCCACCTCTGTTTTGCCGGAATAGAAAGCGAAGCTCTTCTTTTCCTTCTTGAGCAAGAAAACATTTTCGCTTCTGCAGCATCATCATGCTCAAGCGGAGCGCAGGAGCCATCCCATGTGTTAGCAGCAATGGGTTATCAAAGAGAATTGGCAAGGGGGTCGCTTCGGTTATCTCTTGGATATGAAAACACACAAAGTGATGTTGATAAGGTAGTAGAGGTACTTCCAAATGCAATAAATAGGTTGAGGGAATTAGGGTCATGACTGAAAAGCAAAAGATTCTTGTCGCAATGTCAGGTGGAGTTGATTCCTCTGTAGCGGCTGCAATCCTTATGGATCAGGGGTATGAAGTTGTCGGAGTGACCATGAAGCTTTGGGGTGGTACCTCGGATACTGGGTGTTGTTCCGTATCTGATGTTATTGATGCGAGAAGGGTCGCTGATCAACTAGGGATCGAGCACCATGTCTTTAACTTCGGTGATGAGTTCGATAGCTTTGTCGTGGACCCCTATGTTGAAGCCCACAAAATGGGAGAGACTCCTAACCCCTGCATAGAATGTAATAGGCATGTTAAATTTGACAAGCTCTTTCGTAGGGCAACAGCTCTTGGATTTGAACTAATAGCCACAGGTCATCATGCAAAAATTGTTAGACAGCCAGAAGGATTGCGTCTTGCGCGCTCTATGGATACTAAAAAAGACCAAACTTATGTCCTTCATATGCTAATGGAGAAACAATTAGAACGGCTTAGATTCCCAATAGGGGAAATAACCAAAAGTCAAGTTCGAGAAATGGCTTCGTCCCTGTCACTTCAAACAGCTGGGAAAGCAGATAGTCAAGATGTTTGTTTTATAAGCAGGACTAAGGGCGGACGGCATCGGTTCTTAGAAGAGCGTATGGTAATGACCCCCGGAGAAGTAGTCGATCTTCAAGGAAAACAAATTGCAAATGTGCCTGCAATTCAGATGGTGACTATCGGGCAAAGGAAAGGTTTAGGTGTTTCAGGAGAGGGTGAACCTCGATACGCAGTAGATGTAGATATTGAATCAGCCACAGTCATAGCAGGTTCTAAGGGAGACCTCTTTTGCAATGAGACTCCAATCGTAAATATCCAATGGATAGGGGACCCCGTATCAGGAGTCATTGATATCCAAACAAGTGCCCATGGGCGCACAGTTAAAGCAAGAGTAAGTGAAAAAATATTTTGGGAGCACCCTCATACAAAAATTGCGCCAGGCCAATCAGCAGTTTTCTACGATGATAATAAGGTCGTAGGGTCAGCAATTGTCAGCAAGTCATAGAGTCGGGATTGAGCGTTTAGTTGCTTCCTCTATAGTTTCTGATAGCAGTGATGGGCTAATGAAAAACGAAACCACCTCTTCAACAGCCGGAGGTGCCAGAGGGTTGACACTCAATGATAAATTTGCGGGTTCATACAGCTCTACTTCAAGGCACATTCCAACGCTAGACAATGTTAAGTCTTTGCTGTCAGATGATGTAAGTGCTGGTCTAACCTGCTTGATCAAAGGCTTTCTAACAAGAAACGGATCAGTTAGAATCATATTATCGTGAAGTACGATACCTGCGGGAACAAATACTACCCATCGATGAGCAAGGGCTGATAAAGAGCGATAAGAAAAGAAACTCAACGCTAAACCGATTGCCAAAGTAACACTTCCCCAGAAGAAACTTTCAGCTGATAGAAGTATTGCGGGGAATATTATCGTCAACATTAGAACGAGCCAAGCTAATGGAAGAGGGCCCAGTAGTAGTGGCCCTGGGGGTTTGAGGGGGAGTCTTATCTCATCTCCATATGAGGACCCATTAACAAACCAGAATCCTACTGAGGGCAAAAGACAAATTGAGGTGCAAATGGCACAGCTGAAAAGTAAAAAAATAGATGATGAACTGATTTGTGACTCTAAGGAACCCCAAATAGCAGCTACCACAGAAATAGGCACAAGGACTCTATAAAGGGTGAGTAGACTGGCACTAGGAATTAACGATGCAACAAGAACCATGCTCCAGATGATCCATAAGCCTATAACAATCGTGATTTGAATAGGGTCACTTTTGTCAGACAGCGCAGAGTCAAAGACTCCATACCCAAATAAAGGAATCGGAATCCATGCTAAACGAAATGCCACTAACCAAGAAATTCTCTTCACATATGGAATTTTCGCAGTCTCTGAGGTTCTTTGCTAATCCGTGCGAACAGATAGTAGAAAATTTGTACTGTGGAAGCTGAAAATAAATCTAGGATCCAAGAACTAAGGACACTTATAAGGCAACACAACGTTGCTTATTATGAGTCGGATAGTCCTTCTATTTCCGATCAGGAATGGGATCAAATGATGAGGGAGCTGAAAGAGTTAGAAAAGCGGTATCCCGAAACATATGACCTTGAATCTCCATCTGAAACCGTTGGCGGCTCCCCGTCGCAAATCTTTGCACCAGTCAAGCATTCAGTTCCAATGATGTCTTTAGATAATGCGTTTGATGATTCTGAACTTGACCAGTGGATAAAAAAAATTGACCGCAAATTAACTGACCATGGCAGTGTGAGCGAATATTGTTGTGAGTTAAAGTTCGATGGCTTAGCGATTTCAATTCGCTACCACAATGGAAAGCTGGTCCAAGCAGCTACCCGAGGTGATGGGTTAACAGGTGAAGACGTCACACACAATGTACTGACAATTAAAGATATCCCGAAATATATTGATGGTGCTCCAGAACTTCTAGAAGTGCGGGGGGAGGTGTATCTTCGAATCAGTGAATTTGAAAAGTTAAACGCAGCTTCAGAAAAGAGTGGTGGAAAGACCTATGTAAACCCTAGAAACGCCGCAGCAGGATCTCTCCGTCAAAAGAATTCAACTATTGCCGCCAAGAGAAATTTATCGTTTTGGGCCTACCAAATAGGAAATATTTCAGAAGGCACTGATCTTAAATCCCATTTTGAGACACTTGAATATCTTCGGTCTCTGGGGCTTCCAGTAAATCAAAATGCAAAGAGAATATCTAATGGTAAAGAAGGACTCAGAGAATATATCAAAGACTATAGGGCGAGAAAATCTGAATTTGATTACGAATTCGATGGCATAGTCATAAAGGTCGATTCGTTAGGTATTCAAACAGTTCTTGGAGCTACTGCGAAAGCACCCCGCTGGGCTTTAGCGTTTAAGCTACCCCCAGAAGAGCAGACCACAAAACTCTTAGATATTGAAATATCAATTGGGGCCGCTGGGTCAGCGACACCCTTTGCAAGGCTTGAACCAATCTTTGTTGGAGGAGTAACGGTTTCGACCGCGACGTTGCATAACGAAGACCAAGTAAGAGCAAAGGACGTTCGGCCTGGAGATACTGTAATTGTTAGGAGAGCAGGAGAAGTAATCCCAGAGATAGTAGGTCCGGTTCTTGGGAAACGCCCACCAAATTTACCGAAATGGGAATTCCCTAAAGTTTGCCCGTCCTGCAATGCTAAATTAACCCGCCCAAGTGGCGAAGCTAGACATCGATGCACTAACTACTTCTGCCCAAGGCAGGTACGAGGTAGAGTTGAGCACTTTTCGCAAAGAACAGCTATGGATATTGAACATTTGGGGGAGCAAACCATAGACCTCTTTATAAATAAACAGTTGATGAGAGATGTAGGCGATTTGTATTCGCTCGATTTCCAGACGATTAAACTGTTTGAAGGATTCGGCGAAACTTCTGTAGAGAATCTTCGGTCAGCAATTGAATCTTCTAAAGAACGAACACTTGGGAACCTAATATTTGGGCTTTCTATCCCCCATGTGGGCAGAACTAATGCAGATCTGCTCGCTGTTTCATTTGGTCACCTTGACAAACTACTCAAAGCATCATTGGAAGAATTGAAAAAGATTGAAGGATTAGGTCCAGTAATAGCAAATAGTGTTCATAACTATTTTAGAGAACCAAGACACCTCGAATTGTTAGAAAAGCTTGGATCTGCAGGTGTAAACTTTACAGGACCTGACGTTGTTGATGTTGAAAAGACGCTTCAAGGCAAAATTATCGTCGTCACTGGAACGTTAGAGAAGTTCACTAGAGATCAAATCACAGAAGAGATCACCAGTAGAGGCGGGAAATCTCCAGGAAGTGTTTCTGGTAAGACATTTGCGTTGGTCGTTGGCACTAATCCAGGTGGATCAAAAATGAGGAAAGCTGAAGAACTCGGTGTTCCAATTTTAGATGAGTCAGAATTTGCAAAGCTTCTTGAGTCTGGGGAATTCAACTAAATGAAAAATTCAAGAGATTTTGAAAGCATACTTTGGGATTTTGGTGGCGTGTTTACAGGATCTCCCTTTTACTCCACCGGTGCTTACGCAAACCATTTAGGTATAGAAGATGCCGCTCTAGTTAAGTTAGTTTTAGGCTACGGGATATCAGACGGAGATCACCATTGGCATAGGCTTGAAAGAGGAGAAATCACAATGAATGAAGCAGCGAAAGAAGCTATCGCTGCAGTTGAGGCCTCAGGCGTAAAAGGTTTTGATATCAGAGATTTCTTTAAGTCTATGGGTGGGGAAAATGAGTCAACGAAAGCGATGTTTGAAGCTGCCTTCCGGTACAAGAAAATGGGATTAACCCAATATATTCTTTCCAATAACATTCGTGAGTTCAGTTCGTCATGGAAATCTATGCTTCCTGAAAAGCTGTTTGATGGGATAATTGATAGTTCTGAAGTTGGGATAAGGAAACCGGACCCAAAGATATTTAAGTTAGCCCTTCAAATAAGTGGGAAACCTCCAGATAAGACGATCTTTCTTGATGACTATTTTGAACATATTGAAGTCGCAAGGCAATTGGGTATCGAAGGTATTCATGTTGGGCCGAATCCTCTTGAGGCAATTCAAGTACTGGATAACCTGCTAGAGGTTTAGAACAGGTTCTCTACAGGGCAGTAAAGCACCATTCAATAGTTGACCTATCAGTAGGGTCAGATATTGGCCAATACACAGCGATTACACAATTGCTGTCACCCTGTAACTCCGGTACCGCTCTACCTTCAAGCGGCTGATATAAAAACCTATTTAAGGTAGAACCAAAGGTCCCACTTGTCTGTGCACTCTCCCTAGGGTTCTCTAAATCTCGGAGCACATTAATTTGATCGGGTGGTATCGGTACGCCATTTATAGTTAGTTCTGCTTCATAGCCTGCTATCAGGTCAATGCCGATAGATGTTTGTCTGAGGACTTCTGCATCAGGTTCAGGAAATAAAGCCTCTATAGCAGGATTCCCTTCAACACGTATATCAGTGCTTCCGTTATTTGATAGAGCAAACCCTAAGATAACCCCGGTTATTCCCACGGTGACTAAGGTAGGACCAAGAATTCGAGAAAACAAACTCCGTTTCGGTCTCGTACTTTTTTCCATAACCCATTCTGCCAGATTAAATCCTGACACTGCAATCAAAGAAGATATGCAAATCGTCACAAGGGTCAATACGCTCTAATTGTGGAACCATCATCGCTTTTACATACTGGCAAAGTTATTAACAGTCGATATCGACTAGTGACTCCTATGGGACATAGTCCCCGAGCTCAGGCATACCTTGCAGACGATATTCGCGTTAGGAAGCAAGTAATCGTAAAAATATTTGAACAGTCGCTAAGCCGAAATGACAATATCTCAGAAGATTTGAACAACGGGCTACAGAGTTTGTCAAAATCGAGTCATCCTAATCTTCTAAAAGTTGTTGACTGGGGGTTAGGTGATCACCCATATATAGTCACTGATTTTCTCGCCGGAGGCAGTTTGCGTGGCATGCTCAGTCGCAACGCCACACTCTCAGGTGCTCAAATCAGCTTTATTGGAACGGAGGTGCTGAAAGGTATCTCTTACCTTCATGAGAGAGGAATAGTACATGGAAGTTTAAAGCCGGAAAACATTCTCTTTGATATCAACGGTGATACGAAACTTGCAGAATTTGGGCTCAATAGGAAATCGTCGCACAACGCAAATGATGAAGAAGTAATCGATAATTTGTACCTCTCTCCTGAGCAACGTAACGGAGAGACCTTGAGTCCACCATCCGATGTGTATTCATTTGCTTTGATCATCAAAGAGTTAATAGAAAAGCAACTTGTCCTAGGGTCTAGCATCAACGAAGAAGAAGCAGGACCACAAAATAGGAACGAAGAAACTCTTAATTCATTAAAAGCAACTATTCGTGGTTCCTTCTCAGAGAATATATCTGATCGGCTGAGTGCATCTGAGCTTCTAGAAAAATTTACTCAAATAAGCCTGAAGAGTGAAAACTCAGCACTTCTCCCAGTAGAAAGCGGCTTGAATCCGGACTTTTTTAACCAAGTTCCAGATCAAACTGAACTATTTGACACAGTGGGAAAGCCCAATCTGAAACTACGCATTAAACATACAGTCCTGTATCTGAAGGCACGTATCACTCGATGGGTTTGGCTTCTGCTCATGGGAGTTCTCGTCACAGGAATGATTATTATTATCAATGAAAACGATAATGAAGAAGATATTCTTTCCTCACCGGTTCCTGAGGTTTCAGGTCTGACTGTTGAGAAACTTTTTGAACAGGTTGATGGCTTTTGGGTTCTCAAAGAAGCCCTCACAAGACAGGATGGTTCACAGGCTGGCGAAATCCTTAAAACTATTCCTATAGAAGGAACCGACCTTGGTGAAGGAGAGGTTCTTACGTACTTTCTTTCGCTTGGACCAGAGCTTCGCACCATTCCCAACGGACTGGCTGGCTTAACAGTCGTAGAAGCGGAATCGGCGCTCCTAGGGGTACGACTACAGCTCGGAGAAGTCTCTGAGGTCTCTAATGAGAATATAGCTGCCGGACTGGTCATTGGGCCTTCAACGCTAATGGATGAGCTTCCAACAGGAACGGAGGTTGACATAGATATCAGCTCTGGTCCCGAATTACGTACAGTGCCTAGTGGCCTCGTAGGTGACACATTCGAATTAGCAGAAACAGCAATTGTGCTTGAAGGTTTACAAGCCCAAGTGATAGAGGTATTTCACCCAAATATAGGCGTTGGTAAAGTCATTGGTTTGGATCCTGAGTCTGGCACGCAAATTCCTCGTGATGCAATTGTCAATATTTTGGTTTCTAAAGGACCAGTAAATGATTAAGAAACCCTTAGGTGTATGAGGAAAGTTAGATTTTATAGCAAGGTCAGGTGCTGATAGTTGGGTAGAATGTGCAGATGCCAGATTCAATATCATCTGCAGAGGTGGAGCATGTAGCTAATCTCGCCCGACTTCGACTAAGTGATGAGGAGCTAGCAACATTTACAAAACAATTAGCCGCGGTTCTAGACCATGCTAAAGATGTTGAAGCACTAGAACTTGATGAGGTCGAGCCGATGTCTCACCCCATACCAGTTGAGAATGTCATGCGGGAAGATGTTCCTGTTGAAATGCTTAGTCACGCAGATTTTCTTGAGCAAGCGCCAGCTATTGAAGAGGGAAGATTTCTGGTACCTAAGATACTGGAAGAAGAAATATGACGACTGCATTGCCGTCATCGCGTGAAACTGCATCACTCATAGTTCAGGATGTCTGCTCAGGGAAGAGAACTGCTGAAGAGGTTCTCGAAACTTATCTTGATCAAATCACATCCTATGAGGGTGAAGTAAACGCCTTTACCCTCGTTACAGAACAACAAGCAAAGGCTGATGCAAGGAGCATTGACAAAGCTATAGAAAACGGAGATACTGTTGGCCCATTGGCTGGGGTCCCAGTCGCAGTTAAAGACAACCTTTGCACAAAAGGTGTAGCGACAACAGCTTGTTCTAAGATCTTGGAGGGTTGGGAACCTCCATATGATGCGACGGTAGTGACCAAGCTGAAAGAAGCTGGAGCCATTATTATAGGAAAGACAAATTGTGATGAATTTGCGATGGGCAGTTCCACTGAAAATTCAGCTTTTGGCCCAACCCGCAACCCGCATGATTTAGATTTAGTTCCTGGCGGATCTAGCGGAGGAAGCGCCGCTGCTGTAGCAGCAGGGTTCGCTCCGCTTGCTATCGGTTCTGACACAGGGGGGTCAATACGTCAACCAGCTTCGCTTTGTGGGGTAGTTGGGTCCAAACCAACATATGGTGGCGTGTCTCGATATGGGCTGCTAGCTTTCGCAAGCTCCCTTGACCAAATTGGCCCATTTGCTTCAACTGTTTCTGATGCCGCTTTGTTACATGAAGTGATCGGTGGCTATGATCCGAAAGATTCAACCAGTATCGAAGAGCAGAATACTTTGCATTCAGCGTTAATTGGTCATGATCTTAAAGGTTTGAAAGTAGGGGTGATCAAAGAACTTCTTGGAGAGATAGAAGGTATACACCCTGACGTCATAAATAGCTGCAACAGGGCAGCTGAATCCTTAGCAAATTCAGGAGCGGATGTTGAGCATGTCTCGTTGCCTTCGGCTATCTACAGCCTCTCGGCCTATTATTTAATCGCCCCTGCTGAGGCATCAAGTAATTTGAGTCGTTATGACGGGGTTCGATACGGATTGCGAGTTGATGGTTCTAATTTGAAGGAAATGAATATAAACACCCGTACCGAAGGTTTCGGAGATGAGGTTAAACGGCGAATTATGTTAGGAACGTATGCGCTATCTTCCGGTTACTACGATGCTTATTATGGTAAAGCTCTAAAAGTCAGGAGACTTTTAGCTGAAAACCTAGAAGAACTTTACCAGGAATATGACGTTCTGTTATCCCCTACATCACCGTGCACTGCCTTTCCATTGGGGGAAAAGACTCAAGACCCCATGACAATGTACGTCAACGATATCTGTACTATTCCAGCTAATCTTGCTGGGCATCCTGCAATCTCTGTGCCTTTTGGAATTGGGACGGATGCTTTACCTATCGGAGTTCAAATTATGGCACCTCCGATGAAAGAACAAGTGATGTATCAGGTGGCCGCTTCTTTGGAGTTAGCTGCAGATGTCTAAGGTTACCTTTAAGGATAATTGGGAATTGATAGTTGGTCTAGAAGTCCACGCTGAGCTTGCAACAAGAACAAAATTATTCTGTGGGTGCTTGAACGAATTTGGAAATGAACCTAACACTAACGTTTGCCCAGTGTGTTTGGGGTTACCTGGATCATTGCCTGTTGTAAATGAACAAGCAGTCTATTTTGCGATGCGTTTAGGGGAAGCTGTTAACTGCTCAGTTAACCGGTCAGTTTTTGCACGCAAAAATTATTTCTACCCAGACATGCCAAAGGACTATCAAATAAGTCAATATGATCTGCCGACAAACACTAATGGCTACTTGGATCTCCCTGAAGGTAAGCGTATAGGTATAGAACGAGCTCATATAGAAGAAGACACAGGAAAAACCACTCACAAAGGCGAAAGCGGCCGAATCTCGGGAGCAGATTATTCACTGGTTGATTACAACCGAGCAGGCGTTCCTCTAATTGAAATAGTTAGCCAGCCAGATATTCGTACAGTTGATGAAGCTAAATCTTATGTGTCGGAATTGAGACAGATTCTCTTGGCTTTAGAAGTCTCTGATGCGAAGATGGAGGAAGGTTCTATTAGAGTTGACGCAAATGTCTCTGTTCGACCCATTGGCGAGAGTAATCTTCGTACTCGATGTGAGATTAAGAATGTTAATTCTCTTCGCTCGTTAGGACGAGCTATTGAATACGAGGCTAATAGGCATATAAATCTTTACGATAATGGAGAATCACCCACCCAAGAAACGCGACACTGGGACGAGATTTCAGGTCGAACTCGACCTGGTAGGTCTAAAGAAGATGCCGAAGATTATCGCTACTTTCCTGAGCCTGATCTAGTACCACTGAATCCCTCAGCTGCAGAACTCAAGCTTATTAAGGATGGACTTCCGAACCTTCCTGCCCAGCGAAGGAAGAATTTGATGGATATTCTAGGTTCAGATGCTAATGACGCTGTGATACTCGTTGAGCGTGAGCATGATGCATTTGCTGTGGATGCCATTGAACTAGGTGGAGTCAAAGAGTCTATTGCTAAATATCTCATAAATAATCTCGCAGACGGTATGGGCGACTTATCCCCAAAAGCTTTAGCCGAGCTTACTCAGATGGAAGCTAATGGTGATGTGACAAGCACCCAAGCGAGGAAAATACTTGTTGAGTTAGTAGCTAATGGTGGGGCACCGGACGAAATTGCAGAACACTTAGGTCTAGAAACTATTGATGCCAATGCGATTGAAAAAATGGTTTTAGAGCTGATCGGAGAACACCCAAACGAGTGGGGGAGATATCGTGATGGCGATAAAAAAGTCCAAGGTTTTTTCGTCGGGCAAATTATGAAAGCGACATCGGGTCAGGCAGATGGGAAAATTATTAATCAGATACTTTCGGAACATGCTGAAGCTCAATGATTCCTTCGGTGAATTCGCTATGCGGAAAGCCAGATAGCTAGCAGACATGCAAGTTACAGCTAAGAGTGTTTTTTCCGATGCAACAGTTCTTTGTGAAACCCAGACTAGAGATATTGATACCTCGCACCTTAATCAGGCTCAGAAGCATTATCTAAAAGGTGTTTCTGAAAATAGACAGTGGGAATTTACCGCTGGAAGGCTATGCGCTGTCCAAGCAATACGAGGATTAGGAGGAAGCGAAACGGAAATACCAGTAGGGGAAAGGGGTGAGCCGATTTGGCCTACGGGCTTTGTCGGCTCAATAACTCATACACAAGGATATGCAGCGGCAGCTGTTGCGCTTAGAAGCGAAGTAATTACTGTGGGCATTGATGCTGAAACAAACGATCCTGTTTCGGATAGGGCGCTAAGAAGGATAGGAACCAGAGAAGAACTATCTTGGGTGGAATCAAAAAGGGGATTAGAATTCCGCAATCCAGGTAAACTTCTTTTTGCTGCCAAGGAAGCTGTTTTTAAAGCTTGGTTCCCTCTTGAAAAAAAATGGCTAGGGTTTTTAGATGCCCAAATTACATTCAATGAGGATGACCGATCTTTTGATGTAGAGATACTGAAGAGCAAACAATTGCGAAGAATGTCCGGTATGTTCTTTATTGATCAGGATTACCTGTTTACAGCTATCGAAATATTCGCAGGTGATTTACCAAATTCATATGCATGATGACTTTCTATTCTGTGGAACCACAAAACTATCAATAGTTATTCCAGCCTTCAATGAAGAGCATAGGCTTCCGGAATTATTCAGGGCACTGCGAGGATTCAATGGTGATCCTGGAGACTTTGAGATCATCATCGTTGATGATGGGAGCACAGATAAGACAGCTGAAATTGGGGAGGACTTTCTCAGAGACTTTAATTACAAAGGAGGGGTAATTTCGTTACCTAAGAATCTTGGCAAAGGAAATGCCCTGCGTGAAGGGGTACTGCTTACTGATTCTCCCTTTCTCCTCACAGTTGATGCAGATATGGCTACTGATCTCTCAGATTTAGATCACGCGCTAAATCTCCTATCAGATCACCACATGGTGATTGGGTCGAGGAATCTGCCTAATTCTGAAATTGTTGGGATGCCACTTAGTAGGCGTTTGCTTACGAAAAGCTTCAATCAAATTTTCAGATTAGTTACCAATATTGAATTATCAGATACTCAGTGTGGATTTAAGTTGTACAGAACGCCTATTGCCAAATGCTTATTTGCGGCATCTTCGGTTAATGGTTTCGCCCAAGATGCGGAATTAATTTACCTAGCGGAAGCAAACAGTTTGTCAATAACAGAAATTGCGGTTAGGTGGACAGCTATCCCTGGCTCAAAAGTTAAGGTTATTTCAGATTCATTACATTCTTTGAAAGAATTGGCTTTGCGTAAACGAAGGTCAAGCAGCTTAACAATATTTGATTCTGTGATAGTAGGTAATATCTCCAGAACCGAGGCAGAAAGAATAGTCTCATTAAATATTTTTCCAAGGGGAGCTTTTTCCCTTTGGTCTCATAGCGGCTTGCGAGTATTTTTTCCGGTTCGGCTCAATGTGAATTCTGAGGAAATCATTAGTCAAGTCACAAGCATCGCAAGTCAAGCAACGGTTAATATGTCTAACTACTCTGCAATTAAGCTTTTAGAGCTAATAAGGGGTGCTTCTAAGTAAACCAACAGCGAGTTATCGTTTGTTTTGACTTCTTCAACATGATAATGACGGTTATTATTGTCATATTCTTGCCAGTGGTGATGAAAGGTTTGAAATGGGAGAAGTTTCACAACAATTTAAAGGGAAGATTGGGCGTACAGTTGATGAATCGGAACCTTGCTTTGAAAACCCTTTACACCCCGGTGAAAAAGCTCCAAATGTAGTAGTGATCTTATTGGATGATACTGGTTTCTCTCAACTGGGTTGCTACGGGTCGTCAATTGAAACAAACAATATAGATGCCTTGGCAGATGGTGGACTTCAGTTTACGAATTTTCATGTTACCCCGCTCTGTTCTCCTACAAGAGCTTCACTACTCACTGGAAGATCTCAACATGCTGTGGGGATGAGGGCTGTGTCAAACTTTCGAACTGGATTTCCAAATATGCTTGGCCATATAACAAATCAGGCTGCGACAATATCGGAAATATTAAACTCTCAGGGTTACGCAACCTTCTGCATAGGTAAATGGCACCTTGCCCCGATGGAAGACTGTTCCGCAGCAGGACCCTTTACCCAATGGCCACTTGGACGAGGATTTGACAGATTCTACGGATTTCTTGAAGGGGAAACGGATCAATTCTATCCAAGTCTCACAGAAGATAATCACCATATTGATCCGCCAGCGAAACCGGAAGACGGTTACCATCTTTCTGCAGATCTCGTTGATAATTTCCTATCTATGATTGGCGACTTAAAAGGTGTCAGACCCGATAGGCCCTTCTTTGCTTACATACCGTTCGGCGCTACACACGCCCCACATCAAGCCCCTAATGAATATTTAGAAAAGTATCGTGGCAAATTTGATCAAGGATGGGATATCACTAGGCATCAGTGGTTTCGAAATCAACTCAAGCTGGGAATCATACCTGAAGGAACAAAACTGGCTCCGAGAAATCCAGGCGTAGAAGCTTGGGAAGATTTACCAAATGCACAAAAGGAACTTGCCGCTAGGCTTCAGGAAGCATTCGCCGCATTCCTTGATCACACAGACGACCAAATTGGTAGGGTTATTGATGGTTTAGAAGAGATTGGTGAACTAGATAATACAATTTTGATTTTGCTTTCAGATAATGGTGCTTCTCAGGAAGGTGGGCCATTAGGCGTCATGCACGAGATGAAATATTTCAACGGAATTTTAGAAAAACCCGAAGATGCTATCGAAAGAATAGAAGATATTGGTGGGCCACATAGTCACACAAATTATCCGTGGGGATGGGCACAAGCTGGAAACACACCCTTCAAGTGGTACAAACAAAACACACACGAGGGCGGAGTTCATGTTCCATTTATAATTCACTGGCCAGAGGGAATAGATGACTCGCAAAACGGTCAACTCCGAGACCAGTTCGTGAACGTATCAGACATAGCACCAACTATCTATGAGTTACTTGGTGTAATTCCACCGAATGAATATAGGGGAGTTGATCAGTTGCCTGTAACAGGGCATTCTTTTTCTCATCTCCTAAACAACCCTGATGCAGATTCAAATAATAAAGTTCAGTATTTTGAAATGGCAGGAAGTCGGGCAATTATTTCAGATGGTTGGAAAGCAGTGACGCGTCATGTTCAGGGAAGTAACTATGACGAAGAGCCTTGGGAATTATACGATCTTTCTTCAGATTGGTCGGAATGCACTGATTTGGCAAACACACATAAAGTAAAACTCGATGAACTTCAGGAACTATGGTGGGACGAAGCATATAAGCATGGCGTTCTTCCTTTGGATGATCGAATGCTCGAACTTTTTGGTACCCGGTTTCGTGAGCAATCCCCGCATCCCCCAGACAGAAGATATGTATACAAACCGCCGATGTCGCCGATACCAGCACAGGCGGCAGCAAGCATTGGTGGAAGAAGCTTTGATATTACGGGGAAAGTGGACTTCTCATCAGGTGATGACGGCGTGCTATTCGCTTACGGAACAGAGAATTCAGGTATATCTTTTTTTGTTCTTAACGACCGGTTAATAATTGATTACAACGCCTTTGACGAACATTCAATCATTGAGTCAAGCACAAAGATACCAAATGGTGAAATAGAACTAAAGGCTGAATTTCGCAGGTTAGGCAAAAATGGGACGATTGAACTCTTTATCAATAATGAATCGAGTGGGACAAAAGATGTCCCACTGTTTATGCGAATGATCTCTTCAGTTGGAGCAAGTATCGGGCTAGATCATGGCTCTCCAGTTTCGCAATTATACGAGGGAGCGTTCCCATTCAGCGGGAAACTAAATGAATTGGAAATCCAATTGGTTGCCCGAGAGCCAAATGATCTTAAAGAAATACAACAACGGACAGAAAATGCAAGGCAATAGATCCTCGCTTGGATAGGGGTAATAATGATAGCGATCACTCTTCTCGGAACTGGTTCTCCAATTCCTGACCCGAATAGGGCAGGGCCAGCAACACTCATACAGGCAGGGGAAGAAAATTATCTTGTTGATGCTGGAAGGGGAGTCCTTATGCGTTTAGCAGCAGCAGGTTGCAGTGCTAACATGCTTGATGCAATCCTGATTACACATCTTCACAGCGATCACATAACTGACCTAAATGATGTCATCACCTCTGCTTGGATAACTTCGTTTACTGAACAGAAACCACTTGAAATCGTTGGACCGCGAGGCACAAAGGAGATGGTGAAGAGGCTTCTTCATTTCCTAAGTTTCGATATCAAATACCGAATCGATCATCATGAAGACCTCGAAGAGCCTCCTGCAGTGAATGTGACAGAAATCGAAAGTGGTGTAGTGGAGCTAAAAGGAAGCATGAAAATTTCTACCGAACCAACGGACCACCGCCCAGTAGACCCTACGGTTGCTTTTCGTTTTGACCATGGAAATTATGCTGTTGTCGTAGCAGGAGATACCATTCCCTGCGCTGGCCTTGACAAATTATGTTCTGGAGCAAATGGTCTTGTTCATACAGTCATACGAAAGGACATTATTGAGAATATCCCCGTTCAACGGCTACAAGATGTTTGCGATTATCATTCCTCGGTTGAACAAGCTTCACAAACTGCAGAGCGTTCAGGAATAGAAACACTTGTTTTGACCCATTATGTACCTGCCTTTCCTTCAGGACAGGGGGATGAATGGAAACAAATAGCATCTCAGCATTTCTCTGGAAGAATTGAGCTAGGCGATGACTTGCACAGGGTAGAAATAGGTGAATAGAAAACAGGGTTACATGTTTCAAAATCCTGAAAAATTGAATTGATACCAGCTCGAAGTGTAAATGGTGCACCAATTTGAGGGCATCACTACAAACTATTTCCGGTGGATTGTTAGGTTAAAAAAAGTTCTTAGAACCGACTAGTAGTTAGCCGTCTGTGACGCAGCCATTAGACGCGTCTTCAACGAGGCGAATGTACTTCCATAAAGTGCCCGAAGTCGCCTTGAACGGTGGAGCGACCCATTCCTCTGCCCGGGTAGCGAGTTCGCTTTCTGCGACTGCAACGCTAATCTCATGGGTTTCATCATTGATCGTAATAATATCTCCATCACGTACCAGAGCAATGGGGCCGCCTTCTTGTGCCTCGGGAACGACGTGCCCAACAATAAAACCGTGACTTCCACCAGAAAATCGCCCGTCAGTTATCAAAGCAACATCGTCAATGAAGCCGGCACCTGCGAGTGCGCTAGTTGGTGTCAACATCTCTGGCATTCCCGGACCACCCTTGGGTCCCTCATAACGAATCACAATCACATCACCGGACTGGATTCGGCCCTCTTCAAGACCAGAAATCATATCCTCTTCAGAGTCGAATACGCGAGCAGGTCCCGTAAATAGCAGACCTTGTTTGCCGGTAATTTTTCCTACCGAGCCACCAGGGGCGAGGTTGCCGCGAAGGATTGATATATGGCCCCTCGACTTCACTGCTGTCTCAAGTGAGGAAACAACGTCTTGATCCTTGATGAGGTGTGGTACTTCTGAAAGGTTCTCCCCCAACGTCTTGCCGGTCACAGTCATCTGTTCCCCATCAAGCATTCCCTCATCAAGTAAATACCGCATGACGCCAGGAGCCCCACCAACGTCATGAAGGTCCTCCATAACGTACTGCCCTGAGGGTTTCAGATCTGCAAGTAGGGGAATTCTCGCACTTGTTGCGAGCCAGTCATCAAGATCCAGATCAAGGTTGAATGCTCGTGCAATCGCAATCATATGCAACACAGCGTTGGTAGATCCACCAAGCGCCATGGTTACGACCATTGCGTTTTCAAGAGATTCGCGCGTAACGATTCGTCGTGGCGTTAATCCTTCGGCGAGAAGCATTTCCATCATGGATCCAGCAGCCACACACTCCTCTACTTTGGCTGGATCTTCGGCGGGGGTGCTTGATGAGTAGGGCAGGCTTAAGCCCATTGCTTCAATGGCGGTGGCCATTGTGTTTGCCGTATACATTCCACCGCACGCACCAGCCCCAGGAATAGCACATGATACGATCGTCTGTCGTTCCTCTTCTGTAATCGTTCCAGCGAGAAATTGCCCGTAACTCTGGAAGGCGGATACAACATCAAGCTTCTCTTCTGTACCGCCGATGTTGCCACAGCCTGCCCGAATTGTGCCGCCGTAGACCATAATAGCGGGCCGATCTAATCGACCCATTGCTATGACACAGCCTGGCATATTCTTGTCGCACCCAGGTAAGGTCACAAGTCCGTCATACCACTGAGCAGCCATAACGGTTTCAATTGAATCTGCAATCAGATCACGGCTTTGAAGAGAATAAGACATGCCATCGGTCCCCATAGAAATGCCATCTGAAACACCAACTGTGTTGAATCTCATACCGACGAGGCCTGAATTGACCACCCCTCGTTTTACGTGGAGGCCAAGATCATCAAGGTGCATATTACACGGGTTACCCTCAAACCAGCATGCCGCAATACCTACTTGAGGCCGATCAAGATCGGATTGACTCAAACCGGTAGCTAGGAGCATTGCTTGAGAAGCTCCTTGGCTCTTCGGTTGGGTGATCCGTGATGAGTGGATATTCAGCTGTGTTGGTTGTTCGTTCATCATGCCACCGTATTCGGTTCGTTCCTTTATTGATACGGCAGGGTAGCAGATTTTTAACAGTTTTAAGTTGAGAAACTCCGAAAAGGTATCGACAACTACCCATTTGGGAAGCACCCAATCGTTAGCCCAAACCCCAAAAACCCCGCTCTTTAGCAATTTCCAAAGCCTCTTTCGTCATCCATTCAAATTTTCCATTTCTAACGTCAGAGGATGATATTGGGCTTATAGCTTCTGCAACATTTAAAAGGATTTCCTCAGGGATTGGAATATTGTTTCTAGGAGCAACTGCCAACCGAGGTAACCGCCGCAGACAATCTCTCATATGTGCCTCATCATCGTAAAAAGCCAATTCTGTCAATTGTTTCCACTTATCAGCACCCAGGATTACCACATCGTACCCTTCGGCAATATCAGCAATAAGTTGTTTTGAAGTTTTCAGCACACTAGCTTCAGGGATCGATGATAGAGATTTCTCTAAAATTTCTACTCTGTCAGAGACTGACGGCCCTGTCAGTTTTTCTTTACCAAGTGCAATTTCGGACATAACGAGATGAATTTCGTTGACTTTAAAACGGTTAATAGCTGAATTAACAATCTCAATGTGTCCTACCGTTGGAGGGTTAAAAGAACCTGGGTAAACAGCTCGCATCACATAACCTCCCCAGTAGACGTTGGATTTTTGAATGCTTGATGGACGACAAATAATGCTGTGGTCAAAACAAGTGTCATAACAATAGCTACTGGCACAATACCAGAATTTTCGTATACTCTTGATCCAAAAATTGCACCAAATATTCTTCCTAACGCCCAACCAGCATAAACGAAACCCATCATGGCTCCTCGAGCTTTTTGATCAAGTTCCGTACAAGTAGAAAGCATCGAGACTATTACTGATTCGGTGCAAATAAACCATAGGGAGATAAGAAGTAGCGCTAACCATATGGATGAGCTACCTAACGGCAGGGCCATTGATAAAGGTAGTGACAGCATCAGCGAAAACTTTACAACAATTATTTTTCCGAACTTATCCCCGAACAATGTAACACCACCCGACCCAACTAATTCAGCCAAACCGATTATTAAAGCCACCAAACCAAGGCCCGAAGTCGAGACGTCATGTTCATTTTCCAAGAAAGTTGCAAAAGTGACTAGCATCATCATATGGCCAGACCCTAAAGCGACCATTGCAATAATCGCTCTTTTCGCAGTGGGGCTGAGACTAGTCCCATGATTTGACTTGGTTACATCCGGATCTGGTGGAAGACGATATCTGAAAATAATCCCTGTAACGGCACAGAAGACGGCAATAACGATGAAGGGTGTGCGCCAGGTCCCTGCTCGTATTAGAACAGAAGCTAACGGCATACCTACAATGAACGACAAAGCCCATGTAGTTTCTATTAAGCCTATAGCTCGAGAACGATTGGCAAAGGGAACCGCTTCACCTGCCCAGGCACTGGATCCGATATCAAAGGAATTCTTCGAAATTGCTGTAAGAACTAGAGCAAAGACAAAAAGTATGAGTCCTGAACTGGCACCCTGCAGGGCAGTAGCCATGCCAAGTCCCAGAATCCCAGCAACCATTGCCTTGTTTGTGCCACGCTTATCTATTAATTTCCCAAGAAGCGGGCTAGTCATTTCTACAAGATCGCGCATAGCTAAAGCTGTTCCCATCGTTCCTGTCGTCACCCCCAACCCCCGAGAAATTGTAGGCAGAAAAGGAAAAACCATCCGATAAGCCACATTGGAGATAAATCTCCCAAAAGTGATCAGAAAAAGACCTGAGGGTAAATTACTTGAAAATTTACCAAATTTAGACACAGTATTTCCTTTTGTTCCCACAAAGAGAGGGTATGCCCTGAAAACCAAGGCAACCACATAAAAGTATAGGAATTACTACTTTTGCATAATCTAGTAATTTGATGCATGTACTGACAAACATGTGGATACCGTAAAGGGTCAGTAATCTATCGTTCTGAGGAAGCGACATGAAAACTAATGGCGGAAAAGCCTTAATGAAAAGCCTTGAATCTGAAGGGGTAGAAATAGTTTTTGGTCTGCCAGGCGGCGCAATCTTGCCAGCCTACGATCCACTAATCGATTCATCTATCAGGCATGTGCTTGTGCGACATGAACAAGGTGCTGGACATATGGCAGAAGGGTATGCCCACGCAACTGGTCGACCAGGTGTGGCTATCGTTACTAGCGGACCTGCAGCTACGAACATGGTTACTCCGCTGGCTGATGCAATGCTTGATTCCGTTCCACTTGTTTGTATCACGGGCCAAGTAGCTAGTGGCGCTATCGGGTCAGATGCTTTTCAAGAATGTGATACAACTGGGATCACAATGGCTGTCACAAAACATAACTTTCTAGTTGCAGAGGCGTCAGAAATACCTCAAGTTATCCATGACGCTTTCCATATAGCAACCACCGGAAGGCCTGGGCCAGTCCTTGTTGACATTCCAAAGGATTTAGTAGACGCTAATAATCCTGCATCAGAATTCAACGATTACGAGCCCTCCGCACACGACCTTCCTGGATACACCCCAGTTCAAGACCCAGATCCAGATGCAATTTTGCAAGCAGCTCAGTTGATATTCGAATCATCAAGACCAATAATTTACAGTGGAGGCGGGATACTTAAAGCCAGAGCCGCAAAGCAGTTGCGTGAACTCGCTGAATTACTAGATGTTCATGTGGTGACAACACTCATGAATCGAGGTGGATTTCCAGATGACCATCCTCTTGCACTTGGGATGCCGGGCATGCATGGAAATTACACAGCTGTGACTGCAATACAAGAATCAGACCTTCTAATCACTCTTGGTGCACGTTTTGACGACAGGGTTACAGGAAAAGTTGATGAGTTTGCACCACGGGCAAAAGTTATTCATGCTGATATTGATCCAGCAGAATTCAACAAAGTCCGCTCTGCTAACGTTTCAATCCAAGGTGACGTTGGTCGAACGATCACCCATCTTATCCAAGCAATAAAGCATATTTCAGAAACTCAAGATCACCCTGACCGCTCCGCTTGGAGGTCTCAGATCAGTGGCTGGAAGGAAAGATTTCCTTTGGTTTATGACGAATGGCAAGAAGGGGAAGGCTTGAAGCCACAGTACGTCATAGAGCAATTAAGGGATAATACCCCAGATGACACGATAGTTGCTTCCGGCGTAGGCCAGCATCAAATGTGGGCCAGTCAATTTTGGAAATTTAATCCCCCTTACACCTGGATAAACTCTGGTGGTTTGGGAACCATGGGGTTTGCTGTTCCAGCCGCTATCGGAGCAAAGGCAGGAAAACCAGATCAAATGGTTTGGGCAATTGACGGTGACGGGTGTTTCCAGATGACCAATCAGGAACTGGTCACAGCCAGGCTTGAGAATTTCCCGGTCAAAATAGCTATTTTGAATAATGGCTACCTTGGAATGGTTCGGCAGTGGCAAGAACTTTTTTACGATGAGCGATACAGCGAAGTTCACCTTCAGCCAGACTTACCAGATTATAAAAAACTTGCTGAGGCAATGGGATGTGTTGGGATTAGGGTTGATTCTCCTGAGGAGGTTAAACCAGCTATTGATCAAGCGAACGAAATTGATGATAGACCCGTAGTCATTGATTTTCGAACTGAAGCTAGAGAGAACGTTTACCCTATGGTCCCGGCTGGAAAGTCCAATAGCGAAGTTATTGTTCACCCGTCTCAAGGAGATAAGTGAAATGTCGGAACAATTTCACACTCTTGTTGTAAGAGTCGAGAATAAGCCTGGTGTGTTGGCGCGCGTCTCAGGTCTATTCGCTAGGCGAGGATTTAATATCCAGTCGTTGGCAGTTGCCCCTACCGATAACGAACTTTTCAGTCGTCTAACTATAGTTGTAGATGCTGAATCAGCTCCGCTCGATCAAGTTGTGAAGCAATTAGATAAGCTCATCAACGTTGTCCGCATCCAAGAGTTATCCCCAAGCCATTCGGTAAGTCGAGAACTGATTCTCGCTACAGTTAACCTCGCTGAAGGAAATGAAGACAACATTATGAGGGAAGTGGAATCCTTTGATGCAAATGTCTTAAGCGTTGGTGAAAAGAAAATAATGGTTTCTCTTTCAGGTCCTCCGGAAGTTATAGATGAATTTGAAGCAGTTTTAGAGAAGTATGGAATCGTGGAAGTACAAAGAACAGGAATTGTTGCTCTAGGTACGATCGCAGATTAAGAATTAAGTGCAGTAGAAAATAAAGGAGAAAAAGTGGCGAATATATATTACGAGGCAGACGCTGACCGCAGCCAAATTGAAAATAAGCGAGTCGCAGTCTTGGGTTATGGATCCCAAGGCCACGCTCATGCTCTTAACCTAAAAGAGTCTGGCATAGAGGTTGTCGTCGGGTTACGTCCAGAATCCGGATCAGTCAGCAAAGCAGAAGAGGCTGGACTAAGAGTAATGAGCATTAATGAAGCCTCGGAATGGGCGAACGTAGTAATGATCCTTTTGCCCGACACTGAGCAGGCAGAAATATATGACACTCTCATTGGTCCGAATATGAAGTCAGGCGATACGTTGATGTTCTCTCATGGATTTAATATCCGGTTTGATCTCATCACGCCACCACAAGACGTAGACGTGGTTATGGTCGCTCCTAAAGGCCCCGGACACTTAGTTAGGAGAACTTACCTTGAAGGTGGTGGAGTTCCATGTTTGATAGCGGTTGAGAACGACTCTTCTGGAAACGCAAAAGAATTTGCTTTGGCTTATGCGGATGCAATCGGAGGAGCTAGAGCAGGGGTTATTGAAACAACATTCACTGAAGAATGCGAGACTGATCTCTTCGGCGAGCAGGTAGTTTTGTGCGGTGGCTTAACCGAGTTAGTACGAAGTGGCTTCGATACCCTCGTATCGGCAGGATACCAACCGGAGATAGCTTATTTTGAATGTCTTCACGAATTGAAGCTAATTGTTGACCTTATGTACGAAGAGGGAATAGCAGGCATGCGATACAGCATTTCAGATACAGCCGAATACGGAGACCTCACTCGCGGCCCCCGAGTTGTTGACGATCACGTTCGGGAAACAATGCAAAACATCTTAGATGAAATCCAGTCAGGTAAATTCGCAGAGGAATGGGTTGCAGAATCTAAAGGCGGAAGAAAAAACTTTCTCTCCTTAGAAGCTGCTGGACAAAACTTAGCGATTGAAAAGATAGGTAAAGAATTGCGTGCGATGATGCCATGGATATCTTCAGGAAAGCAAAGTGTCAAAGACACAAGCGGTGGCCAAGGTTAGAAATCACTTAAAATATACTGTCTGAGGTTGCGGAATTGCGGAAATTCTGATTCAATCAAAGGAACATTAAGAGAGGTCCACTTGTGGGCCCGGCAACCTAGGACGGACACCCAAGGTGCTTCCCAGAAATGGGGATGTGGTACTAAGTACAAGTAATTGTCCACACGGATAACTTTCACATCGAGCAATCAAGCAAACGGGGTTCCTTTCAAAAATAGGAAAGGTAACAATGAGTAATTGGCAATTTGAAACACAACAGATCCATGCTGGACAGGAGCCGGATGCAGCAACGAATTCAAGAGCTGTTCCGATCTACCAAACCACTTCTTTCACATTCAACAACACAGATCATGCTGCAAATCTATTTGCGCTAGCAGAGATGGGGAATATATACACACGTATCATGAACCCCACACAAGGAGTTTTCGAAGCCAGAGTCTCAGCTCTAGAAGGAGGAACAGAAACAGCTGTAGGGATACCAGGTGCGCTAGCAGTATCATCCGGACAGGCTGCTGCAACTTTAGGGATCCTCACGATTCTTGAATCTGGAGACCATATGGTCTCAGGGTCCTCGCTCTATGGTGGTACCTATAACCTCTTTCATTACACGCTTCCCAAACTAGGCATAGACGTCACCTTCGTTGAGGACCCTGACGATCTAGAACAATGGCAGGCAGCTACTCAAGATAACACGAAGCTGTTCTATGGTGAGATGAACCCAAATCCAAAGAATAATTGGTTAGACGTCAAAGGAGTTAGTGAAGTAGCTCACAAAAATGGTGTGCCACTAATGGTTGATAATACCGCTGCTACTCCATATCTCGTAAGGCCCTTAGAACACGGAGCAGATATAGTCGTCCACTCAGCAACAAAATATATTGGTGGACATGGAACGTCCATAGGCGGTTTGATTGTTGATGGAGGAAGTTTTGATTGGGGAGAGAGCGGCAAATTCCCAAACATGACTGACCCAGATCCGAGCTACGGAGGACTCGCTTATTGGCCAGCGTTAGGTCATGGTTCTTATATCATCAAGGCACGCGTGCAAATGCTTAGAGATCTAGGAGCTGCTACAACACCATTTAACTCGTTTATGTTCTTACAAGGGTTAGAAACATTGAGTCTACGCATGGAGCGACACTGTAGTAACGCCCTAGCTGTTGCCGAATATCTCGAAAATCATGACCAAGTTGAATCCGTTGCTTATGCTGGCTTGGAGAGCAACCAATGGCATGACAGAGCAAAAGAGCTAACAGATGGAAGAGGATACGGGGCGATCCCTGCCTTTAATATAAAAGGCAGTATAGAAGCTGGTAAGAAATTCGTTGAAGGTTTAGAGCTTCACAGCCACGTAGCGAACATAGGTGACGTGCGAAGCTTAGTTATCCACCCCGCTTCAACCACTCATAGCCAGCTCACCGAAGAAGAACAAGCAGACACTGGAGTTTATCCAGGCTTAGTTCGATTATCCGTCGGTATTGAACACATCGATGACATCATCGCCGACTTAGATAAAGGGTTTGCGGCAGCGAAATAGAACTAATGTCAGTACTTGAAAATTGGCATTCATATCTTTGTCTGACGCTCTTGAGCTACGACTAAAGCAACATAGATAAAGCAAGCGATTGAAGTAAACGCGATTGTGTTCGCTGAACCAAGACCAAATCCTGATGAGCTAGCAAGCAGGCCCATTAAAAGAGTACCAATGGGGACTAAACCTGCCCAAGCTATATTGAACAAAGACATCACGCGACCGCGAAACTCTTCGTCTACGAGTTCTTGAATGACTACCTGAAGTGTTGTAAATGAAGCGATATAGAAAAACCCCACCAACACCTGCAAAACTATTGCTACTTCGAAATTGGTAACTCGGGAGAAACCAAGCAAGAGAAAACAATAGGGTACAGCAAAGACTGATCCACGTTTTAAGCTTGATTTATTAGTAAAGCTTCCGGCTGCTAGGGCCCCAACCAATGCACCAAGCCCTGTAGCAGCCCCTAGCCAAGCAAAATAACTACTAGGCTTTCCTAAGGTATTTTCTGTGAAAGAAGGAGTTAAGGCCACATGTGATACTCCAAATACACTCATAAAGCCTACGAGTAGCAAAGCTCGCCAAGCTTCTTGTTTGCCCCTCGCATGCATTATCCCATCCAAGAGACTTTGCGCCACGGGAACGGTTTCAGATTCAAGTTCATACGGGAGGAGAGTAATTCCAGCAGCTATAACCAATGCAAGAGCAACTCCCAGACTATATAGCGACCATGAGATCTCATATAAATTGGCACTAACTATAGGTGCACAAAGTGCAGGGCCCAAAACTCTACTTGCATTTGAAGACATAGCTTGCAACGAAATTGCACTTGCCAGATCTTCTTGAGGAACAGTATTTGCCGTTACGGCTTGAACAACAGGGCTCAATACCGCCATTACAAGTCCAATTAGGAATGATGTTAAAAGAAGAATACCGGGAGAAATCGCATTCACCACTACAAGAAATACTTGGATTGCTGATACTAGAATCAATGCAGCATAAGCGCTGAGAAGCAATCTTTTTCTATCCAAACGATCTGCAAGAAGCCCTCCTAAAGGACCGAAAAATAGAACAGGAAGAAAAGTCACAACGAACAGAAGTGACACCCAAAGCTCATCTTTTGTGAGATCTGACATAAGCGCTTGATACGAAATATGGGAAAACCAAAACCCAACTTGAGCTGCGATAGAGCCAATATAAAATTTGCGAAACTCCTGATGAGAAAATGCCCTAAAGGCAGCTAGTTTCTCATTACCTGCGAAGAATGTCACCCTCCAACACTAGTAAAACAATTAGATATTGACGCACACGAGGGCGGAAATGAAAGTTAAATCCTCTCATAAGATGCTAAAGCGACATCAGTATTGTCGCTTGGGGCATTAGTCTTGAGATGTGCATTATCGATCCACTTCAGTTCTCGTCCTATCACTAATCCTTGGACTATTTATATTTAGTTCTTGCTCAGATCCCGTGATACCTCTTGTCGAACTACCGCCTGAGCCGGAACCTATACAATCGCAACTATCACCTATTGAAAATAACGAGGATTTTGACCCTATCACCAAAAAAGAAACAGAATCAGGCCTTACCGACTCAGCTATCCGAATTGCCGTCATCGCTGATGGGCCTAATGAATATCTCAACGATTCGGAAGGCCTGAGCGTTTGGCAAGCAGTTGAAGCTTGGGCGAACTCGGTAAACCTATCAACTAAATTGGCAGGAAGAGAAATATTAGTTGAACGCATAGATGCTGGCACCTTTAGACATGTTGAAGCCATTGATACTGTTTGCCAAGGAAATTATTTCGCACTCGTTGGTTCGTTCGCAGTCAACGATTCAGAGGGACTAGATTTCCTGCAGTCAACCGAATGCGCATTACCTGATTTCCCAGCCGCAACATTCTCTCTAAGAAGGCTCTACTCAGGTCAAACATTTCAGTCCAATCCAATAGCTGGCGTGATTAGTAACTCAGGATGGGCTTCCTACCATGCTCAGACCAGTTCATCGGCGAGTCAGAACGCAGCAATTCTGTTACCTGAACTTCCTTCTGTAGTCTTAGCTGGGGAAAGGCTTCTTGAGTCTGCTACATCTCAAGGGTTGAGATTCAACTACAGTCCTATCTACGAAATAGAAAGCGACTTTGTATCCCAAGCTCAAGACCTTCTTCAGTCAGAAAGTGATTCGCTGGTTTGGGGAACAAGCGGAAAAGAATTACTGCGGTTCTTGGATACTTTAAAGTCGATAGATTCTGAAAAATCATTTGAATTCATTAGCTGCGGGCAAAAGTGCTACAACCCTGACTGGGTTGCCAAGGCTGGACCAGCTGGGCAAGGCGTATCAGTTTGGTTACCTCACCTCCCCATAGAAGAAGCAGAATTAAACGATGAGTTACTTCGTTACCTATTCTTTATGAACCTTACCCATGGACCCGACTCAAAACCTACAGCCGCTGGTATAGCAGCGTGGAGCGCTGCGCTGTTATTTGAAGAAGCAGTATCTCGTTCTGTTGGGGCGAATTCTGCATCATACAAGCCAGAAAATTTGAGTCAGGAGGGCGTTCTTAGCGCAGCGCAAAGCATCACATTTTGGGATGCTCGTGGGCTTCATGGGATCTCCAATCCAGCAGACGGTATACCTTCATCATGTTTCGTAATCATGACCTTGAATGATGGTTTATGGGAACGTGAATTTCCGCTCCGACCTGGAGAATTGAGTTGTGAGGATGAAAATCTTACTGAACTTCAAGCAACAACTAATCTTGAAGAAGTCGAAGACCAGCTACAAAGCCCTGAATAAAAGGGCAGGTGATACTAACCAAATTTAGGTGCGGCAAAGGTTGGGATTCCAGTATCATCTCCCTGAAACAATTCATCCTTCATAGAATTGATTTGTTCAATAGAGAATCGTTGCGAATCCAGCTTGATGTGGTTTATATGCGACCAGCTTCTCATCCACCAGACGCCACTACCGCCCACAATGAATGCTTGCCCATTTACGTCCTGCGCCTCATCTGTGCATAGCCAAACCACAAACGGTGAAACATTAGCAGGGTCATAGACATCAAATTGTTCTTTACTTTCTGGTGCAGCCATTGACTGTATATAGTCAGTCAGACCTGTTCGCGCTCGCGGAGCGACAACATTAGTTGTAACGCCATACTTTGATAACTCTCTTCCGAGCGTGAGAGAAAGTGTAAGTATTCCTCCCTTAGCAGATGCGTAATTTGATTGAGCTGGCCCACCAAATAGTCCTGATTCACTTGTCGTGTGGATCATTCTTCGAGCTGAGTCCTTTCCAGCTTTAGATTGATTTCTCCAGTAAATAGCGGCTGATCGAGCGCAAACAAAATGCCCTTTTAAATGAACGTCAATCACTTCATCAAATTCCTGTTCGCTCATTGAGAAGCTCATAGCATCTCGCAGTATTCCAGCGTTATTAATTAAAATGTGAAGATCGCCAAAGTTGTCAAGTGCTGTTGTGACTAAGTCCTCTCCAGTGTTCCAGTCCGAAACGCTTCCGATATGTGAAACAGCTTTCCCACCATTTGCTTTAATGTTGGAAACTGTCTCATTAGCGGCCTCGCCAATATCGTTGACGACGACTTGAGCTCCTTCGGACGCAAGAAGTAAGGCATGCTCTTTACCTACTCCACTTCCGGCTCCGGTTACAATAGCTACTTTTCGTTCAAGTTGACTCATGTGTGTACTCCAATTATCTCAATGCTGACCTTAGCTTCTGATGCCTTCTGACCCAAAATACTGGTTGCTTTGAGTGATCATGTGGTTTCTAAGAGCGACCATAAGCTTTTCAAAAGCCTTTTATTTTTTAGTTATGAAAAGGTTTTCTCTCTAATGGCTCATGTTAAAGCTAGAGATTCAGTTTCCTTTTCAATCGGTCGTTTAACGTCTCAATTTTTGCTTTAAGTCCCGTTAGCTCAGATTCGGCTGCTTCTCTTTGCTTGTCTGCTTCTTTAGACTTTTCTAAAACCTCACCTTTTAATTCGCTGAGTATAGAAAGCAATTCTTTATTTTCGTCTGAAATAGCGGTTTGGCCTTCACTTAAGGTTTTAATTTCTTTTACCCAAGATAGCAGTTCTTTATTTTCATCTGATAGGGCAGCTTGGCCTGCGCTTAATTCCTCTACTTGTTTTATGATCCCCGTTAAATCAGTTTTAGCAAGGAATTGCTGGGCTGTGTCTAAGCTCTCACTGACAGATACCAGAGTTTCCTGAATTTCGGGAGTCGCTGTTTTCAGAGAATCTGTTAGTTCGTTAAGCTTTTCGGAAGCGGTGATTAAGCTTTGCGATGATTGTTCTTGACTGGACTGCAGATTTGAAAGCTTTAAGATTGTTGACTGTAGCTCCTCAATAGCTTTCAAAGATGATTTAAATTGTTCGTTTATTTCTGAGTTATCTGGCATTTTCTATTCTTTCTAGCGGTTTAAGCAATGTCAATAGACGCTCTATATTGATAGTCAATCCGAATTCTCGGAGTTCTGGGTCAGTATCTTCGTCATCCCAGTTTGTATCAATGAATTGGTTAACGCAATTAGAAATTATTCCTAATTCTCGGGACACTCGCGTCAGGATTATTAAAAACTTCATCGAGTTCTCTGATGAGTTCTCAATAGTTTGGAATAACGATTTAAGAACACTCTCTACTATCGGATCAATATCTACGGTCTGGCTACTTTGTTGAAGGTTCTCAAGGCCCTTTCCAATATTGAGTATGAATTCGGTATCGTTCCCAGCAGATGCGAGTGCTTCTGTTAAACCTCGAGTAATTAGTAGCATTGGCGAATCAGGGTATGACGCTAATAGCCGAGCTGATGCGCCTCGAAGCTCACCCGCATCATCAATACTTTCCCAAAGATTCTTCCATTCTGTGACATTTTGTGTATCTTCATCCAGTAGTTTCTCAAGAACTGGGCCTATATCACCCTCCGTTAAGTAATCCAGAATCCGTCTTCGAAGTGTTTCGCCATCTCGGGACTGGCTAGCTGCAATCCACATTTCTCTTAGAGAACGCCTACGAGACTTTTCAATCGTGTCATAAACGAACTCAATAAGTAACTTTCCGCACTCTTCTAACGCAGCGGTGATTGTGGATGGTTCAAGATTAATACTCTGGCTGTATTGCTCAAACGATTGAGGTTGACTGCGCTTAATAAACGCAATTAGGGCCTCGGGGATATCTGCTGGCTGAACTCCATCAACAGTGACATCAAAATTCCTACCTGAATAGTCAACAGTGTAATCCGCTATTACGCCCAAGATGACAAGTCGGTGAATAGCTCGATGTATTTGCTCTTGTTCGGGGTTACCTTCCCAAGCAAGTTGGTGTTCTTGACGTGCTGATTGTGGATCCAGATTGCCACCTACATTGATTAGCGATTCCAATTCTTCATCAACGCCCAAAAAAGTCCCAGTGTGGAAAAAGAGGGCGGTAGTAACGTCATCTCTTTGAGAATATGGAACTGAAGCGTTTATTTCGCTAAGTTCACGGTCAGCGGCGAGGAGCTGCTGATTTCTCTTGGGGTCATACTCGGTAAGAATAAGGGAACAAAGAGCCCTTTTCCCATCTCGGCCTGCCCTTCCTACTTCTTGATAATAGGCTTCAAGCGAATTTGGGAGTCCCCAATGAATTACCCAGCGAATGTTTGGCTTATCAATACCCATACCAAAAGCTTTCGTAGTTGCTAGAGCGATGACCTCGTTATCCTTGAAAGAACGAGCGTTTAACCGCTTTACTCTTTCCCAATCTCTGGGATTCCAACCGCCCGGCGGGCTGCCTGAATACATTCTGACATCCTGTCCCGTTGCTTCCTTCATAATGGCTGATGCATTGACAATATTATGGGTCCCCTTCACTGTTGCGACAAAAGTGAGTCCACTCATCGTGTTGTTCTTCCCAGTAGGAGTGAAAAATGTTTGAGCCCCACTACCAAAGTTTGAAGGGAGGCTTGTGATAGTTCCTCCTAGTGTTGCTTCATCTTGGCTTGTATCACATTTCCTGATCATGAATTCAAGTTCTGGTCGATCAAAAGATTTTGGCTTGATAATCGAATTCTCTGCATCCTGATTTATTTGTAGTTGGAAAAGCACGTCTTTGAGCACGGCGCGCGATGCTGTTCCAGTGAGTGCTGCGAGTGGCGGGGCGTTTCCTCCAGGAGTGCAGCAGGTATTCCGAAGAACATTTCCCAAAGTTAAATAGGAAGTTCGAAAATCATGACCCCACTCACTCACGCAATGAGCTTCGTCAATGACACAAAGGTTAATAGGCGTAACTTGCTTGACAGCTTGTAAAGCATCTCGAAAGTCTTGCATTTGAAGTCTCTCCGGTGAAACAAAAATGAAATAACCGTTCCCTCGTCTTATTTGCTCAAGCAGCATAGGAGTTTCACCCCGAGCGGTTGACTGACTAGAAATTGTAATTGTTCGCGAAATGCGGTGGGTTTCGCTCATTACGTAAGTTTGGTCTTCCATTAAAGCAACTAGCGGATCAATGATTAGCGTGCACCCCGGCAGAAGAAGACCGGATAGTTGGTAAATAATGCTTTTCCCTGCGCCGGTTGGAAGTAGGACTGCCACGTCTCTTCCCGATAGAATCTCGACAATAGCTTCTAACTGTCCTTCACGAAAATCATCTTTTGCGAAGATAAAACGTAAGATCTCTCGGAGGTTGTTAGCATTCAGATTGGTTTCAGCAAGCGCATGGCTTTCAGCACCACCTAACTGATATCCATATGTTTGTATGTGCATGCTAAGCGAACGGACCACTATATGAGGGGTATCGGAATCAATATTTGGGAGCTTTTCGAATGGGGTGTTTCTGTATTCCAAGAGAATACGTACATTGACGTCTAACCCTTCGGAATGTTCAGTTGTCACCTCGCATGAACCATTCCCATCAAGTCGGTATGTTTTACAGGTGCCTTTTTCTATGAATCCAATAGTTTCAGGGGCAAGCTCATGGAGTCCCCATATTTTGAAGAGCGCTTCGATAAAGGGAAGGTATGTCCCTATAAGTTCTAGTGCGACATCAGTCTCATCTTCAACTTCAAAGTACCAAGACTTACCATTTACTAGTCCTAACCTGATAGATTCAGAAATTGCGAGTAATAGACGATGAAGTTGAACGGGCCCCCAGATCAAGGCTGTATCTGTAACTTGAGTAGATCGGGTTTCTTCAACGTGGTTTCTAATGAGCTCAAAGTTTTGTCCACCACGTGAATGTATTTCTTCAGTGGCTACTCTCACTGTTTTGATTCCGATTTTCTCAAGTGTTTTGTCACGCTCTCGATCGCTAACTTGCTGAGCTTCATGTTGCACTCCGTCAATTTCAATAACAAGAGGTTCTGATCCCGGTAAACATAAGAGGAAGTCGCATCTTCGAGATTCTTGACTGTCCTCTCCTGCAGCTTGCAAAAGGAGATCATAAGATGCTTGGGGGATTAGCCAGCGAGCATACTCTGGGAACTCAGATTTAAAGATTTCCACGAATTCAACTTCAAGATCTGATTCAAGTAGGTCAAATCTAATTTCGTACTCAGTGGTAGGTGATACTGGAAGCCCGACATCGGTTATTTGTCTTGTGGTTTCTAGAACGGGGCTTATATCGCCCGGCGTTTGCTGAACCCCTGTGGTAGCAAGCCCTAAAATGTCGTAAAGATTTTGTTCTACATGAGGGTGAATAGCGGGGAACTCTCCACGTTGAAGAATTTTCTTTAAAGTCCCAGCAACTTTCACTCTCTCCTTATCAAAGCTATTTGAACCGTCTCTATGCTGTATCGCTACAAAACAGTTTTTCGTCGTATTCCCATAATCAATATGCATTGACCGTAGCGATACTCCGACGGTCTCATGACTGATCTCCCATGCTGGGTGTTGGAGCGTTCCGTCATGCCAAGTTACGGGATTATTTACTCTTCCTCTATTCGGATATTCAGGTTCCTGTTCTTCCTGATGTCCTTCAGAGTTGGGATCTGTTGATTCCTGAAAGTCAGAATCTGTTGAGAAATTGACTATTTCTTTACATTTTGGGTACGTGGAACAACCCCAAAAGTAATTTCCTGCATTTTTTCCTTTTCTTGCCATACGTTTTGTCATCGGCCCGTGGGCAGAATTTATTGGACAAATAGGTGGAAGCTCGGTCACCAGCCGAGACTATCAACAAGCAGTAAAAGAATTAAATTAGGATATCTAGTTTTAGAGTCTTTCGATGAGCATTGCCATGCCTTGGCCACCGCCAACGCACATAGTTTCTAAACCGAATTGCTTGTCAGCATCGCGCAAACTATTAATCAATGTGGTCATGATCCTAGATCCGGTCATGCCGAAAGGATGCCCTAAAGCAATCGCTCCACCATTTATATTCAACTGCTCATCAATATCTATGCCTAAGGCATCAGCAGATCCCAATACCTGCACTGCAAATGCTTCATTTATCTCAACTAGGTCAATGTCGCTCATTTCCATTCCTGCTCTGTCTAGTACTTGTCGACACGCATCAATTGGGCCAAGGCCCATTATTTCAGGATTTAAAGCCGAAACTCCACTTGCAACTATCCGCGCTAAAGGTTGTAGGCCAAGTTCCTTGGCCCGAGTATCGCTCATCACTACAACTGCTGCAGCGCCGTCGTTAAGGGGACAAGCATTGCCAGCAGTTATTGTTCCACCCGGACGGAATACAGGGTTCAGCTGTGAAACACCTTCAAGAGTTGTTCCTTCCCTGATACCATCATCCTTTGATACAACAGATCCATCTGGAAGCGTGTATGGAGTGATTTCGTGTTCAAAAAAGCCCCGTTTCATAGCTGCCTCAGCTAGATTCTGCGAGCGTACACCAAACTCATCTTGCCTTTCTTTCGATATATTTAAATGTTCTGCGACATTCTCAGCTGTTTGGCCCATAGCTATATAGACATCAGGCAATCCGTTAGGAGCTTCCCAGTTACCGCTTTCACCTGATGTTCTTTCAGCGCTTCTTTGTTCGGCATCAGCAAATAATTCATTGTGTGGCCCGGTGTCTGCGGCGCCATTCATATAGCGGCTAACAGTTTCAACACCTCCGGCAACGAAACAGTCTCCTTCGCCTGCTTTTATGGCGTGGGCGGCCATCCGTATTGTCTGCAATGATGATGAACAGTATCGGTTTACTGTGACTCCGGGGACTTCCATTTCATTCATGACAGCGATAATTCGCCCGATATTAAAGCCTCCTTCGCCACCTGGCTGCCCAATGCCCCAGATAATGTCTTCAACTTCAGCTGGGTCAAGTCCGTCTACTTTACTGAGAACATCCTTGACGATAAATGCTGACATATCGTCTGGTCTTGCTTCAACGAGGCTTCCTTTAGAAGCTCGGCCTATGGGTGTTCGTGCTGTTGCTACAATAACTGGTTCTGCCATGTTAACTCCTCTTACGTATTAGTCAGAGGCTACTCGGAGTTAAGGGGTAATGTGAAAGTGGAAATCAAGAAATCAAACCATTGAAGGGTTTGATGTATGCGTACCTGACCTAAGAACAGAACCTGGGCGACTACTTGTAAATTCACCGCTACTAACTATCTCATTACCATTACAGAAGACATGGTCAACTCCATCTGCTCCGGCAAATAGCCTAGGAGCTTCTAAAGGTAGATCGTTAACGATAGAAGTAGGTTGTGACCCTATGGTGTTCTCATCAATGACAATTACGTCAGCATAAAATCCTTCTTTTATAGCGCCCCTATCTACAAGGCCATAAAGATTCGCAGGAACCTCAGTGAGCATATGGACTGCTTCTTCAATCTCCAGTAAAGCCCTTTTCCTGACTGCCTCGCCAAGCATGTACGTTGTGTAATTTGAAGACAGGAATAAATCTAAATGGGCTCCAGCGTCCGACGCGCCGATAACTGCTCTGGAGTCCCGCCAAACCTCTACTCTTGCTTCCCAATCAACATCTGGTTCATCATCTACAGGATTACCGAAAGAAGTTTCTAAATCGTCAGCTATAGCTATATCAACAAGAGTATCCCATGGGTTCTTTCCAACTTCCTCGGAGATTTCATAAACAGTTTTGCCGATATATCCCTCATTTTCGGGTGCCTTTGTGTGGAAGATAGTCTTGGCGCCCCAGTGCGCAACATTACGAAGAGGGCTATCCTGTTGAGCAAAATCATCAAGTTCTCTTCGTGCGTTTTCATCGCTCAGTATTTGAATCTTCTCTTCCCGACTTTTCAGAATGAAGTTCTCCCACTCAGGAAGAGCATCAAGTACAAATCCACCCAAGAAATTTAGATGTAAACCAAGTGTCATCGGTACCGTAAGTGCAATGACTTTGCCCCCTTTGGATGCCGCTACGTCTCCCGCATTTAATTTCTTTTTACCTTCCTCAAGAGTTCTCGCATTTATATTCAAGACATTCCAGTTGAGTGGACTGTTAGCCGCAACGGACATGTCGGCCATTAAATCCATGGCCCACTGCTCAAACGGTCCTAGTGCAGGAATGAATTCTATTGATGTCCCATCAAAATCAGAAAGTACTTCGCAGAGTGCGATGAGTTCACTTCTATTTGCATACCGGCTGGGTACCATATTGCCAAATGGATCATTATGTGTCCTCGACCACGACGATGAAAATCCTAATCCACCTGCTTTCAGTCCTAAACGAAGCAATTCCTGCATTGCCAATAATTCGTCGGCAGTTGCTTCACGTTCTGTAGCTGCAGTTCCCATTACGACTCTCCTCAGAGCGCTATGACCTATTTTAAAACCAGCATTAATTGATAAGTCACCCTTCATAGAGTCAAAGTATTCTGAAGTTGATTTCCAGTTCCAAGGAACACCCTCCTGAAGGCATTCAAGGGGAATGCCCTCTACACGTGAAAGCATTTTCATCAAATAATCTCCAACTTCAGGGTCATCACTAAGAGGAGCAATAGTGAAACCACAATTTCCACCCACGACCGTGGTTACTCCATGAAGCGGAGAAGGAGATAACGTTCCATCCCAAAATACTTGAGCATCGAGATGAGTATGTACGTCAACAAAACCAGGGCAAACAACTTTTCCTGAAGCGTCAATAACTGACTTCGATTCTGATGATGATAAATCTTTAATCGCAGTTATTCTGTCATCAATAATGCCAACATCGCTTTTGAATCTCTTCTTTCCAGTCCCGTCAATGACTTCTCCACCTTTAAGGATCACATCAAACATTGCTACCTTCCCTTCTCAGAGATACGTTAGTGGATATAACCCTTCTTTCACAATGAACATAATATGAAACAGGGATAATGACGAGGAGATGTTATGGCGAACATAGATCAAGATTATGAATGGAAACTGATCGTAGGGGGTGAAGAAATTTCAACCAGTGCTCACTACGACATTATTGATCCAAACACAACAGGAATTGTAGGGAAAGCTCCTGAGGCCACAGTTCAACAAACTCTTCAAGCGGCTGCAGCAGCGAAGGAAGCACTACCTAAATGGAAAGCGCTCTCAATGGATGAACGCTGCTCTTACATTGCAAGAGCAGCGGATGCACTTGAAGCAGCAAGCGCTGAATGGGTTGATCTAGTGCAAGCCGAAACAGGTGCAACAATGCGCATAGCTAAAACCATGCAAGTTGCAGGTGCTTTCGTAGACAGATTCCGTTATTACTCAAAATCTTTTGAAATGAATCAACCTCTGACTCCCGTATATTCAGCAGCCAGCGCTCTAGCTCCGGAATCGTTAATTACAGGTAATGTCATTCGTCAACCCGCTGGAGTCGTTGCATGTATAACTCCATATAATTTTCCGCTGGTCAATGTAGCAGGGAAAATAGCCCCCGCTTTAGCAATGGGGAATACAGTTATTATTAAACCTGCACCTCAAGATCCGCTTGCCGTCATTAAGTTGGGCGAAGTTCTGAATTCAATTTTCCCTCCGGGGGTAGTTAACGTGATCGTAGGGTCATCGCCTGATATCGGAGCGGCTCTTGTCGACAGTCCTGATGTAAACATGATCTCTTTTACGGGAAGTTCAATGGTTGGGTCAAAGATTATGGAGAGTGGCGGAAAAACAATGAAAAGACTTCTGATGGAACTTGGCGGTAAGGGAGCGCTTATCATGACCGAGGACTGCGATATTCAAGCTGCGGTCGGAGGAATAGCAAGCGTATGGGGATTCCATAGCGGTCAAATCTGTACTGCACCAACGAGAGTCATCTGCCACAAAAGTATCTATGAAGAAACGGTTAATACGCTCAAAGCGACCTCTGAATTTATGACAGTAGGTGACGCTAGGGAGGAAAGCACGTTAGTAGGGCCTGTGATAACTGAGGCACATCGCGACAGGGTAGAAGCGTTTATTCAGTCAGGTATCGATGACGGTGCAGAGGTAATCGTTGGTGGTGAACGCCCAGATATGAATGGTTATTTTGTTGCTCCGACTCTGCTAGCGGGATGCAACCCCGATATGCATGTTGTAAAGGAAGAAGCGTTTGGTCCGGTTGTTGTCGTTATGTCCCATGACGGGGATGAACATGCTGTAGAACTAGCGAATGACAGTGATTATGGTCTCTTTAGTTATGTGTATGCAGGGAACACAACCCGAGCCTACGATCTTGGAAGAAAGCTTGAAAGTGGGAATGTTGCTTTAAATAGCATCGCACCCCATATGTATGCCCCGTTTGGTGGTTTCAAAATGTCAGGAGTCGGAAGAGATAGAGGTCGGTGGGGATTAGAAGCATACAGTGAGGTACAAGCGATCAATTGGCCAAGTTAACGGCATAGGTAAATTAGTTAGAGGGTTTTTTGCAAACGTAATAGTTATTCCCAGCATCACCGTCTACTCTCGCAACCTCATCTACGAAGAACCCAGCATCTTGAAATATCTCGCGTGCCTTTTGCGCACCCCACATAGCGCCTAGTCCTTCGCCACCGTATGCAAGCGAAACCGACATACAGTGCATGCAGGAAACTGTGTAGCCGAATGTGCCAATTGGGTGATCGAGGTTTTCGCCTAGATGGCTTGATGCGCATAAGTCAGCGCAAAGCCAAAAGCTGTCAGGCTTTAAACTCTTGAAAATTTCATTAACCATTTCTCTGGGTTTAGCTTGGTCATGGACAGCATCAAAGGTTGTTATAAAGTCAAAGCGTTCAATTTCTTTTAATTGCGCAGCATCTTGCACCTGGAAAGAAACATTTTTTAACTCCATTCGCTGGGATTCCTCACGAGCTACGCTGATGGCTTCTTCCGAAAAGTCAATGCCTACAAATTTGCTGTTGGGAAAAGCTGCGCCCATTACGTTTACTGCGTGACCTGAACCGCATCCTACGTCAGCGACCTGTATTCCCGAAGATAATTGGTCAATGATCCCAGGGACAATTGGCAGAACGGTGTCAATCAGCAGAGCATCAAACCTCGCTGCGCTTGCTTCAGCCATTACGGCATGGAATGTGGTGTATTCAGAATATGGGACACCTCCGCCGTGTTTGAAATGATGCACGATCTGATCTTCTACTTTTGCAAGCAGGGGAATATATTGCATATAAAGTGATTGATTTCTTGGCCCAGCAGAGCGAGTAAGCATCGCTGCGTGTTCCATTGGGAGGGTATAGAGATCTCGATTAGAGTCGTACTCAACTATTTGGGCTGTAGTCATAGCTGATAGCCACTCACGAACATATCGCTCGTTAAGTCCAGCTACGTTAGATATTTTCTCGACTGATGCCGACCCGATATCTGACATCGTGTCAAATAAAGCGACTTTATGTCCGACACTGATCATGAGTGCGGCAGCTGCCCCGTTTAATATTCCACCTATTCGTTTTCCGAATTCGCCCAAGCGTTTCATATCTAATTCTGTATCTGTCATTGATTATCCTTAAGTGCCATGTGAGAGCTCTCTTTTGCCGGAAGAATTCCGGGAATTACTCGTTGGATCATAATTATTAAAAGTGATGCCCCTAGGGTAGCGAGGCTGACCATAAGCCAAGTTTTCCCATTCAGCCATTCCAGTTCAAAATAGTTTCGCGTGAAAGGAATAGCAATAATGCATGCATGCATTCCAGCCATGGCTATAGCTAAGCCTACTTTCCAAAGTCTAAGAGGTCTTGAGACGACTACTAAGACAACTAAACCTATAACTAATAGTGCGATTGTTGCTGCGGACCTAGCTTCAGCAAGCTCCTTGCTACTCAGGTCTGGGCCTGCCCAGTCTCTAGATTTTAAATATACGATCCACGTAGTTATCGCAGCTACGGCTCCAGCAGGAAGAGAAAACCGTAAAACTCTTTGAAGGAAGCCGGCGCGTACCAAGTCAGTATTTGGTGCTAAAGCGAGTATTAGGCCCGGAAGGCCAATACTAAATGTCCCTATCAAGGTTAATTGCCTGGGTAAGAACGGGAATTCAATTGCCTGTATGCCTATTAGAGCAGTTAATAACAATGCATATGCAGCTTTAGTCACGAAGAGGTTTGCAACTCGTTCAATGTTGTTAATTACCTTTCTTCCTTGGGCTAGTACTTCTGGCAGGGTTGAGAAACTATTATCTAATAGAACAAGTTGAGCTACTCCACGAGAGGCAGAGCTGCCGCTTCCCATTGCTATCCCCATATCAGCATCTTTTAACGCGAGGACATCATTTACGCCGTCACCCGTCATAGCGACGACATGTCCTTCTTGTTGGAGGGAAGCAACCATTGAGCGTTTCTGATGAGGAGTAACGCGCCCGAATACAGTTGCTTCTTTTATTGCAGAAGATAGCTTATCGTCATCGTCCAAAGTCCTCGCATCTACATTCTTTTCGGAGTTTGGTACTCCTGCCCTTGCGGCAACAGTAGCTACAGTCGCTGTATTATCACCTGAAATGACTTTGAGTTCAACGCCTTGGTCAGCAAAAAATTTCAGTATCTCTGGTGCATCTTCGCGCACGGTGTCGTCAAGAAGAATTAAGCAGATCGGTTCAATGTCGTGTTGTAAGCCTTGACTCAATGGTTCATTGCTCTTACAAAGAGCTAAAACTCTCCTACCCGTCTCAGCTTCATGCTGTGCTCTCTCCTGGGCGTCTTTGTTCGCTGCTCCAAAAAGAATATCAGGAGCTCCAAAGAAGAATGTTCCTTGATTATTGAATTCTACAGCTGACCATTTACGAGCAGAATTGAAAGGTTCGATATTTGCTAGTTCCCAGTCAAGGGTTTCCTCTGTCGCTTTCGCCACTGCCAGCATCGTCGGGTTCGGGTCGGGGTCGCAATGAGCAACACAACCAAGTATTTGCAGAGCTGAAGCATGAGTGTAATCACCGAGTGGGATGATGTTCCCAAAACTTATTTCTCCGGTTGTGATAGTCCCTGTCTTGTCAAGGCATAAAGTATCAACGCGGGCGAGCAGTTCAACAGTTGCGAGTTCCTTAGCTAAGGCTTTCTTTCTTGATATTGCAACTACACCTGCAACGAAGGAGAGACTTGTTAGAAGGACTAATCCGTCAGGGACCATAGCAACTGCAGCTGCAACAGAACCTTGTAATGCGTTTTGCCACTGATCTTCAACATCAAGCAATGAAAACAGCAATAATGCTCCTGCGGGGGGAATAAGAAACATGAGGACACGAAGAATAGAGTTAATTCCTCTTCGTAGTTCACTGTCAACTAAGGAGAATTTTTTCGCTTCTTGAGCTAAAGCATTCGCGTATGAGTCAGCTCCTACTCGGGTGACTCTGAAAATTCCGGACCCTGCGTTAACGAAACTGCCGGAAAGTACTTCATCTCCCACATCTTTAGCAATAGGGTCTGACTCACCTGTGAGAAGAGATTCATCTATCTCTAAACCTTGTGTTTCAAGGACATCTCCGTCAACTACTATTTGGTCTCCCGCTCCAGTGATAATGAGGTCGTCTTGCACAACTTCATCTGCTGCTATTTCTTCTTGATTCCCTTCACGAATGACGCGAACACTCGGTGAATTAAGCAATTGAAGTTTGTCTAATTCTCTTCTGGCATAAATTTCTTGTGAAACTCCAATCACACTGTTACTTATTACGACTCCTACGAAAAGACCATCCGCAGGGAATCCAGCAATAAGGATTAACACAAAAAGAGCTAACATGATGGCGTTTACTGGATTGAATACGTTTGCGTATACGATCTGCCACGTTGAGCGCGAGGTCGTTTCGGGATCTTTGTTTGCTCTCCCGTCATTTGAGCGCTCAATAACCTCCTTGTGAGTTAATCCTTGCACTGCGACCCTTTCGCTTAAGTCTCTATTCTTATTCACAACAATAAATGACTAAATAGAATCTGGCATCTTTTACTTGCTGTCATGAGTTCCTAACTGAAATTTCCAGATGGATTCAGTCATTACGAGCCGATGCCGATGTGCAAGATTACTCGTATCGGTTCCGTAATCGCAATCACCTTCCCAAACTGCGGCTATACCCTCATCTGTCCGAATCATTTTTGTAGCGTAGGCACGAGGCCCTCTGAATGTGGCTGCTTCAATAGTTTCATCAACTGATGAGAACTGAGACAAATCAAATAAAGTTATCCAGGTAGGAGGAAGAATCTCAATATGGTTTGAGTGAGCTTTATCCAAAGCTTGATCAGGAGTCCACCAGGCATATTCGGTTATTTCGCCGTCATCTACTGTTACAGCTCCTTTTGGAGCTTCTGCGATAAAGAACCATGTAGAAAATCGTTTAGGGGCTTCTATTGGTGGAAGCCAATGACTGTAATAGGTTAAAGCGTCTTCGTTTAGGCTTAACCCCGATTCTTCAAAGCATTCTCTACAAGCTGTTTTCTTGGCAATTGATTCTTGATTAGGATTTCCAATGAGGTCCTCTTTCTCAATCTTGCCTCCAGGGAAAACCCACATACCTTCTGCGAACGAGAGCTTGGTATTTCTTTTGATCATCAGAACCTCCAGCCCCTCGACAGAATCTCGGAGCGGGACTACTGTAGATGCAGGAATCAGTGGTTTCCCTTCTATTGTGTTTTCGGCTAACCAACTCTCTAGACCCAATGGAACTCCTTCAGGGGATATCTTCCTAGCTATAACTCGTTGAACTTTCTTCGGTCTATCGTAATAGTTGAATGATACAGGGAACTAATATTAGGAAATTAAACAGAGCAATCGCGTTATTTGTAGTTGTGTTGTTCCTCAACGCATGTGGAAGTGCGGAGCTTCCCAATCTTATAGAAGTGCCCTCTATTGAAGAATCACCACCAACCGTAGAGCCTCAATCCAGTCAATCTGCTAGCACTCCTAACCCTGGGGATTTTCAAGATATAGAGCAAGAAAGTATTGAGCTTGACAATCTCGAAAGAAACAAAAGAGGAATAACAGCTGATGCTATTTCAATTGGGATTATTAAAAGTGGAAATGTCTTTCAAGATGTGGAAGTAGGCGTTCAAGCAAGAGTCTTTCGACTAAATGAAAATGGAGGGGTCAACAACAGAAAGATAGAGATTGTTGATGTGGTTGATGATTCCGGTGACCCTGACCTTTTATTAACCGCTGTTGAAGACTTTGTGAATCGAGACGTCTTTGCGCTCATTTTGTTATCAAGTGCAGTTAGTCAAGAATCAACAGATTTACTAGCCGATAACAATATGCCTTTTTTTGGCTGGGGATTTTCTGAAGGATTCTGCGAACCAAATAAATGGGGGTTTGGCTTCAATGGGTGCCAAAATCTCTCCACTAGCGCTTTGGCAGATCAAACTATAGATCAAAGCACAATGCGTCTTCTCTCAATTTTCTATGGTCGTGTTCCACAAGTCATTTCTGTAACAACTAGTGATCCCGCTGGAACGGCTATGACTATTCAGAATGAAAGACTCTGGGGTAACAATCTCGTAAAGTCTCTCCAACTAGAATCCAATCAGATAACCGCAAGCTATATTCTTGGAGAAATAGATACGATAGAGGCTGATGTCCTCTTAATCTCTGTGGGTTTGGATGAAACAGTCGCAATCAAACACGAATTGGTTATGAACTTCTCAGGCATGGTAGTAGACGACGTAACTTATCTTCCGGGAATACTTCAGGACTATGAAATCTCTGCTGAGTTAGAGGGGGGATATGTTCTCTCACAAATACCTCCTCAAGAAGAATATAGAGGCGCTACGACAGAGATAATGACTGGTCTCTCTCAAATAGATGGGCCACAAATATATAGTCAGGCAATTTCAGTAGGGTATTGGAGTGCAGACTTGCTGATAGCGATCATTGGCTCAATCACTGATGAGTTTAGCGTTAAAAGTTTTTTCGAAAAAGCAAACATAGAAGGCTATCTATACGACCCACAATTCTCCGGAGGTCCTTGCCCTCTTCAGACGGCTCTATCGCACCAAATCTCTTCTGGGGGAGCTGCTCTTTTACAAGTAAGGGGTGGCGTCTTTCGCCCAGTTGTTAATTTTAGCTGTCCTCAGAACTGATTTCGCAACGATTCGTATTGCTGAATAAGATGTTGTTGAATGCGAACCCGACTTAAAATAATCAAATTTTCGCCATCTATGATCACACCAGCAGTGAAACTCATTGAGGACCATGCTTACACACCTGATTCAATTTTTTGGGTCAATATTGAGCCTGATGTGGATAAAAGTACCATCCATACTGGAAGCATATTCTGGAAGGCGTTTTCAAGTCGTGGTCCAGTAGTCCCATTATTCACATGGACCTCAGCTACAGATAGAAAGGGCATCTATCAGCCGTCTCAGGTTGGGCTTACCCATCCTACTGGTGGAGCGATTTTGGATCGTTTAGAATCATTTCAAGTTGAAATTCCTAAGGAATGGCAATTACTGCAGGATCACCCTAAAAGAGGAATTGTTTTTTGCTTGCCCCAGGTTTACCAACCCGAAGAAGTTATCACATTTGCAGTTTCAGTCATTCCTATAGTTAGCCCGTTTAAGTTTGAGGGGTCTTTAAATCTCATTTACCCAGACTTGCCTCAGTAAGTACGCAAATTTGAACGACAAGGTCCGAAAAAGATGGGATATCGAAACCATCACTACATTGGAGTATTTCACCCTCTTGGTTTGCCTTTGAAACAATCCCAGCGTTGCCTACCCAAGAAGTATCTACTCCTCCCATAGACCATGCATTCCATATCTCAAGAAGGGAGGCGTTATCTCCACGAACTCGGATCTCGACTTGTTCAGGACTGTTGTGACTCCACAAAGCAATTTCTGGTCCTCGATAGCCATTGACATCCATGATGCCGTTATTGACAGCAACTTTTATTGCCTGAGGATGCGGAGATGCGACACTCAATCTGTTAATCAATACGAGAGCGTTGTCGGTTACAGGTATTCTGACAACAGAACGTATTATCTTTCCTCGATGGGTGATCGTATCACTACTTGATTTTTCAAAAAGTTCGCATAAAGTCAATGTTGTCAATTTCTATCTCCGAACGGGTCAACTGAGTTATTTGGCCAATTGGGGATAGGGGTTCGTCCTTCACCCTCCTCATAGCTGAGAAGAATGACTCTCATAATTTCGTTTTTTGCAGTTCTAGGGTTTCTTCGTTGTGGTGGTTTTCCTTCTCTCAATCGTTCAACGTTTTCAGTTCCAAATATTGAAGCGCCCGGTGAAACGCCTACATTCTTCCAAAATCGTGAGCGAACTGTTGATGGAGATGGCTCAGTACCGTTCTTGGTTAAGTTGTAGATGTCATCTCCTGGTGACCACCCTTGTAGTCGAATTCCAATTCCTAATGACTCTGATCCTGTACTTTCATCATCCGCAATTTTTATCTCTTCTGAACTCAAAATGTTCTTGGGATATGGACTCTCGCTTCCTCCGCCGGTTTGAGGTGTATTAGTCTTGTCCGTCTCTGGCCCAGTCAAGACGGCGCCTGCTCTGACAGAGTCCTCATCCTTTGGTTCATTGTCAGCGGTGGCCTTTATTAGGGTTTCTCCGTTTCTGGTTTCTTTTTGATGACTTGGTTTTGTTACCTGCGGCGATGAACTGGAATTGAATACGTCGCTCCGAAATAGTCGTTCGTCAGGGAACTTATATGCTTTAGGAATAAATTTTCTGTGTCTAAGTGGTTTGCCAAACCAATCTATAGCCACCCCAATTAAAGCTACGATTAGCATGATTGCACCAAAAGCAAGGAAGGTTTCAGGCGATGACATGGTCACCTCAAATAGACGTCGGTCTAATTATCGCACACAGTGCATCAGATACGATGGCAACTTCAAGTCAAGATCTGTTTAATCTTCTGATCCTGACTTCTTCAAGGTTTGTGACTTTATGATCCAATGAGTATTCGTAACGTATTTTTTGATCGTTTTCGTCAGATAACTTTAGCTTATAACTTCTTGTCTGATCAGATTGTTTACGGAGGATGTCATAGAGTACATCGTTTATTTTCAAAAAGTGATATGTGCCAATTAACGTAATCACACAACAAGAAATCGCTAAGAACAACATACCAAAGAGGTACGATAGGGCTGGATGTCATAGAATGCAAAATATGACTTTATGGTTGATTTTCTCTTCCCTCAAAACATCCATAGAGTTAGCACAAACCAATGAAGGTCAAAGGAGTCATTGTGGGTGAGCCAGTAATTGTAGAAGCAGTAAGAACACCGATAGGAAAGCGTGGAGGTCATCTAGCAGGTGTGATTGCGCCGAACTTACTTGCCGTTGCTCAACAAGAGGTTCTGAATAGAGTTGGTATAGAGGCTAAAGAAATTGACCAAATTGTTGGAGGCTGTGTTACGCAAGCGGGTCAGCAAGCTTCCAACGTAGCTCGAAATGCTTGGCTATCAACTGGGGAAGATTACTCTCCTGCTGCTACAACAATAGATTGCCAATGTGGGTCAGGGGCGCAAGCAAATGCTTTTGCGCAGGGCTTAATAGCAACAGGTGGAGCGCAAATTGCTATAGGTTGCGGAGTGGAGCAAATGTCCCAAGTTCCTTTAGGCACAGCGGCTAGAGGAGGAGGCGGATACTACAAAGACGCAGAAACGTGGCCGTGGGATGACCCTCCGAACGGGCAGTTTGGGGCAGCGCAACGAATAGCAGAGTTAAGAGGCATAACTCGCAGAGAACTTGATGAAGCTGGCGTTGCCTCTCAAGAAAAAGCGGCAACAGCGTGGGCTGAAGGACGATTTGACCGAGAGGTAGTTCCAGTACGTTCAGCTCCCATAGTTGGCAAAGATGGAACACATACTGGTCAGTTTCATGACGTTGATAGGGATCAAGGGTTACGCGAGACTACGATTGAAAGTCTCTCGAAACTCGTACCTGTTATTGAGGGCGATATGCATACTGCCGGAACGTCATCACAAATATCAGACGGGGCATCTGCAGTCCTTTGGATGGATCGGACCTCTGCAGAGGATAGAGGAATCAAACCTAGGGCCAAGATTTCTTATCATACAATGGTCGGGTCAGATCCTTATTACTTGCTTGATGGTCCTGTTAGCGCGACCCAGAAAATGTTAGATCAAACGAAATACAGCATTTCCGACTTTGACTTGTTTGAATGTAATGAAGCTTTTGCTTCTGTTATGTTGTCTTGGGCTCAAGTTCACAATGTGCCCTTAGAAAAAGTAAATGTCAATGGAGGGGCAATTGCTTTAGGGCATCCAGTTGGATGCACAGGGTCAAGGCTAATCACTACACTGCTTCACGAACTTGAGCGGCAAGATAAGGAACTAGGGTTCGTGACTATGTGTCAAGGTGGTTCATTGGGTATCGCAATTGTGCTAGAGAGAATATGAAGAAATAAGAAGGAGAAGAAGTGAACGATTACCTCGCAAGAAAAAACATAGTAATTACCGGTGCTGGTTCGGGGATAGGTAAAGCGATAGCGCTTTCTGTTGCCAGAGAGGGAGCTAATATAGTAGTTGCCGATTACGGCGTAGCGTTAGACGGATCAGAGCCGACTAGCGACATTGCTGAATCTACCGCAGAAGAAATTAGATCCTTAGGAGTGGAAGCTATCCCCGTTACTGGCGATGTTTCAAAAATGGAGACAGGGGCGCAAATTATCTCCACCGCAATAGAGAATTGGGGGTCAGTAGATGGGGTGGTCTGCGTCGCTGGTATTCTCCGCGAAAGAATGCTTTTCAATATGAGTGAAGACGAATGGGACGCCGTAATTGCCGTTCACCTCAAAGGACACTTCACCGTATACCGACACGCAATGGCAGCTATGAGAAAACAAGATTCCGGAGGAAGTATTTTAGGTATAACATCTGGGGCTTTCACTGCATCAACAGCTCAACCAAACTACTCTGCGGCTAAGGGCGGAATTGTTAGCTTGACAAGATCAGCAGCAATGACTGCCGCCAGTATAAGTTTAAGAGGAGGGCCCGTTATAAATGCGAATTGTCTAGCACCCATTGCAAGAACACGAATGAGTGAGAACGTCCCATTTGAAATTGAGACAGGGGCTCCGGAAGACATTGCCCCTATGGCTGTATACCTATTATCAGATCGAGGACGAGAAATAAATGCACAGATTTATAGTGTCGTAGGGCGAAGAATTTCCGTTTGGAACCAACCTAAAGAAATCCGAACGATGTTCGCACCAGGGGATGCTTGGACCGCAGAAGAAATAGCAGAAACGTTGCCGAATACTATTAGACAAGAACCGAATCCTTTTATTGATGATCTAGAACGCCGAATGAAGGAAATGTCCGAGGGGGGTAGCGGTGACTAGTGGAAAGCCAATTTACCCTGAGGCACGCGACTTGCTGAAAGATAAAGCGGTAATTATCACGGCTGCTGCAGGATCAGGAATAGGATTTGCTACTGCCAAGAGATGTGCCGAAGAGGGAGCTAAGGTCCTTTTATCAGATACGCACGAAAAGCGATTAAGTACTTCGGTTGCTTCACTGCATAGTGAGAATTTTGAGGCTTACGGCCTGCCATGTGATGTCACTAAGGAAAAAGAAGTCCAGTCACTAATTGATTTTGGAATAGCAGAATTTGGATCTGTAGATGTAATGATAAATAATGCTGGGCTAGGAGGGCAGTCAGACCTTATTGATATGACTGATGAAGAATGGCAAAAAGTCTTAGACGTGACTCTCAATGGAACTATGAGATGCACACGAGCAGCCTTACGCCACATGATTCCCAATCAAAATGGTGTCATTGTAAATAATGCCAGTGTTGTCGGATGGAGAGCGCAGAAAGGTCAGTGCCACTATGCCGCAGCAAAAGCAGGGGTTATGGCATTAACGCGATGCGCTGCAATGGAAGCAGCTGAAGCAGGTGTGAGAGTGAATGCTGTTGCGCCGAGCTTTGCCTCACATCCATTCCTAGAAAAGGTAAGTGATCCTATTCTTCTAAAGGAGTTAGAATCAGGTGAACCCTTTGGCCGCGGTGCTCAGCCTTGGGAGATTGCCAACATCATAGTTTTCTTAGCAAGCGATTTAAGTGGATATATGACCGGCGAATGCGTGAGTGCTAGTTCTCAGCACCCCTAGCGAAAAGGTATCTGAGTTAGCTCAAGGCAGCTACAAAACTAGTTCAGCCATAATTCGCATAGTCCGTAGGTCATTAGCACCAATTATGAGAGTTGTAACTGGAGACTTTTCCCACAGGTCTAAACGCTCTTTTATTCTTTCGATAGGCCCAACCAGCGAAATTTCATCCGCAAATGCATCCGGAACTGCCTGGATAGCTTCATTTCTTTTTCCTGAAAGGAAAAGAGATTGAATTTCATTAGCCTCACGGTCATAGCCCATACGACTCATTAGTTCAGTGTGGAAATTACGCTTTTGTGCTCCCATTCCTCCAATATAAAATGCAAGGATTGCCTTCTGCATTAAAAGACCTTCCGTCACATTCTCACAAATATTAACATTCACGTTGACCGCTATTTCGAAGTCGCCATCCTGTTCTAACTTAGGCAGATGGTATATTTCTGGTCTGCTCGGTGAATAATAAAGCGGAAGCCAACCATTGCATTCTTCAAATGCCAATTTAATATTCTTGGGGCCCTCGGCTCCCAGAAATATTGGGATATCAGGTCTTAATGGCCGATTAATTAGCTTTAGAGGTTTACCCAACCCCCAAGAATTTGGAGCATCCTTTGGGTAAGGCAAAGGAAGGTTAGGTCCATCAGCTGTTAAAGGGTCTTCCCTACGCAGAATTTTTCTAATAATATCAATAGTTTCTTTTGTCCGGCTAAGTGGCTTCCCGAAAGGTTGCCCATGCCACCCTTCGATAACTTGAGGACCAGATACACCTATCCCTAAACAGAATCTTCCTCCCGAAAGAGCATCAAGTGTCATTGCTTGCATGGCTAATGTCGCAGGCGTTCTTGCTCCTAATTGAGCGATTCCGGTAGCCAATTTGATTTTGTTTGTATGAGCGCCCACCCAGCATAGGGGGGTAAAGGCATCGCTACTATAACTTTCTCCCGTCCAGAGTGAGTCGTACCCTAAATTCTCTGCTTCTAGACCAACTGAGATTACATCCTGTCGAGGTTCCCCTGTCCAGTATCCGTATTGTGCACCAAGTTTCATTTCATCTCACAAGTTCAAAGACTCCATCAGCTGACGGTGATCCATCTGTTCTCACTATATTCTTTTCAACCATATGAACTAAATGGCTAAAAACAGATTGCCCTGCAGCCATATGCAGTATGTGGGGTGTTTCTATATACATTTCAGTAACTAGTTGCGGGATTGTTCTAGCTCCTAGTTTCAAACATTCAGTAATTTGATTCTCGCGGTTCATTCTGTGCTCAATTAAGGCCGTGGTGAACTCTATAGGATCGGGAATTCGAGGTCCATGGGTTGGATAAAAGTATTTATCCTCTCTTTCTAAAAGCAAGTTGAGGCTTTTCATATATTCATTCATGGATCCTTCGGGCTCTGGGATTACGGACGTGCTCCATCCCATAACATGATCTCCAGAGAAAAGACTTTGTTCCTCTTTGAAGCCGAAGCATAGGTGATTTGAAATATGGCCAGGCGTGTGGAGAACTTCTAGAGTCCAAGTCCCTCCGGCTATCACATCCCCATGCCCAATTTCAATATCAGGACTAAAAGCCATATCGCCCGGTTCATCTTGTTCGTGCTCCGAATCCTCTTTTGCCGCAGAAGGCATACTTTTGCGCAACTCCTCCAATTCTTCTTTGGTAGGGTACAAGGCATCCCACGTTGTCGGTTTCGCTCGAAAAGCTTCCTCAGAAGAAACAGTTGGATGGCTACTGAAACCAAGTATTGGAGCACCGGTTGCGGTTTGAAGTGCTCTACTCGCTGGTGAGTGGTCTCTGTGCGTGTGGGTAGCAATGATGTGCGTAATTTCTTCTCCTGAAACCGCTGAGAGTAGTGCAGCTACATGATCATCATCTTCAGGGCCCGGGTCAATAACAGCAACTTGGCCACGCCCAACAATATAAGTTCCTGTACCAGTAAACGTGAAGCGTCCTGGGTTGTTTGCAATTACTCGTCTAATCCCTGGAGTGACTTGCACAACCTCTCCATATCTAGGATCGATTTCTGTGACATATGGGATACTCAAGGTTCTGAACTCCCGAGTTGATCTGTTGCATCTAGATAAGATGGGCGTTCGCCGCCGCCATGGAGGACAATATTTGAACCTGAGATCCATGCCGCCTTATCGGAAGCAACAAACAGGCAAGCATCAGCAATATCTTGTGGTTTCCCTAGTCGCCCCAAAGGTATTGTGGAAGCAATCTTTTCTACACTTTCGTCATCTCCATAGAAACTTCTACTTTCTTCAGTTAGTACAAGGCCAGCGCTTATTGAAACAACTCTTATTTGAGGTCCCCATTCAAGGGCAAGAGTCTCGGTTGCGTTTATAATTCCAGCCTTTGATGCTCCATAAGCCACACCGTATGGGTTAGGCCGCATTCCACTAATGCTTGAGATATTTATAATTACTGATGGATCAGATGAACTCCTCATTAACGTGCCGGCTGTTTGAGAGAAAACAATCGGTGCTATCAGATTGAGATCAACTATGCTTCTCGTAAACTTCTCACCAGCAGTAGCTGAATCAGCAGGTGGTGCCCCCCCTGCGTTGTTTACTAGGATATCTAATCTTCCATATTTACTTTCGCAGTAGTCGACTACATTCCTGATTTCATCGGCGTTTCGTACGTCGCATCTGACAAAGTCCGCCATGTTCCCTGCGGAGTTTATTTCAGCTTCTGGCAAGTTACGTGCACAAACAATCACTTTCGCTCCCGCAGTCAAAAAGCCTTCCGCAATGATACGACCTATTCCTCTCGATCCACCAGTTACGATTGCTACCTTATTTTCTATGCTTTCCACGATTCGCCCTCAAGGTATAGAATTAGTTACCTTTACTTATTGTGCCAGATGATAGTAGCAATTGAGTTACCCGTAGATTTTATCTAGCCTTGTAGAGAAAGAAATGTGAACCACTGTGTCTAATAAAGTCTTAACTGAAGATGAGTTTCTGTCAGAAATTAAGGACGGAATGACCATTGGCGTAGGTGGTTGGGGCTCAAGAAGAAAACCTATGTCGTTGATTCGAGCAATAATTAGAGCTGGGATTAAAGATTTAACAATTGTTAGCTACGGGGGGCCAGAAATAGGGCTGCTCGCAGCAACAGGGCAATTGCAAAGAGCTGTTTATGGCTTTGTCTCGTTAGACTCAATCCCTCTCGAACCTCATTTCCGTATCGCTAGGCAAACTGGTTCGATTATGGCTACCGAATTTGATGAAGGGGCTTTTTACCTTGGGTTACTCGCTGCGGCGCACAGAGTCCCTTATTACCCAACCAGAGCGGGCCTAGGTTCAGATATGTTAAAGATGAACCCAGAATTGAAACTAGTTGCTTCACCATATCCTGATGAAAATGGTGAGTACGAGAAACTTGTCGCTATTCCTGCATTTGAGATTGATGTTTCTCTGATCCACATGAACCGAGCCGACTCAGGCGGAAATGGTCAATTTCTGGGGCCAGATCTGTTCTTTGATGACTTGTTTGCTATGGCCGGTAAAAAAACATTTATGAGCTGTGAATCGGTTATCGATACTGAAGATTTTCTTAATCATGGAAGCGTTCATACGCTTAAAGTGCCCAGAATTTTCGTGGACGGTGTTGTGGAAGCACCACAAGGTGCACACTTTACTGAATGCCCTCCCGATTATGGGAGAGATGAAGAATTTCAGAAGATGTATGCTTCAACGGCAAAAGATGAGGAATTGTGGAAAGATTTTAAGTCACGATTCTTAGATGTCGAGTCTCATGCAGAGTACCGAAAGTCTCTAAAGGCCCTGAAGGAGAACCAATGAGGCGAGCAGATATATGCATTGTTCAAATTGCGGAATGTTTCCGGAATGATATAGATATTCTATGTAACCCGATCGGAACTAGTCCCATAATCGGTGGGCGACTCGCTAGGGCTACTTTCGCTCCAGATATGGTAATGACTGATGCTGTGTCTGTATTGGCAGCAAATACTCTTCCTATAAGTGATCCAAGTGCTGAGAAAATTGTTGAATCGTACGTCCCTTACCGAACCATTTTTGACATCGTGTGGTCTGGTCGTCGTCATGTAATGATGGGAGCCACGCAAATTGATCAATATGGTAATCAGAACATCGCTGCCATAGGAGGGTTTGAACAACCCAAAGCCCAATTATTAGGCCTGAGGGGATCACCTGGAAATTTGATAAATCACCGAACAAGCTATTGGGTTCCAAGACACTCAACTAGAAGTTTTGTCAAAAGCGTAGACGTGGTGTCTGGCCCTGGATACGACAAAATGCGCGAATTAGGTACTCCTGATAATAAATATCATGACGTTTATAGGGTTGTATCTGACCTTGGTGTGTTTGACTTTTCAACTAACGATAAACGTATGTCAGTAGTTTCGGTCCATCCAAGTGTTGAAATAGAACAGATTTTAGAGAACACAGAATTTGATCTTGAGATGTCAGAAAGTCTTGGCGAGAGCAGATTGCCTACTCAAGCTGAAATGGAGATAATCGAGGAGATAGACCCCAAAGGGCTCCGTTATTTGGAGGTCAGCGGTGAGTAAATATCACCCCAAACTCAAAACACCTTTCTGTGGCAAACTAGGCATCGAATATCCAATTATCCAAACTGGAATGGGGTGGGTTTCAACCTCAAAATTGACTGCTGCTACAAGTGCAGCGGGCGCTATTGGGTTCTTAGCAACAGCAACACAAACGTTTGATGAAATGAAAAATGCAGTGCGCGAGATCAAAGAGTTAACCGATAGGCCATTTGGCATTAATGTCAGGACTGACTCGCCAGATATAGATGAGCGGCTAACTTGGGCGATCCGACAGGGTATAAAGGTAGTTTCTTTTGCTCAAGCTCCTAGCCCAGAAATGGTTAAAAAGTTATCTGATAACGGTGTCATAACAATACCTACAATTGCCGCCCGGAGGCATGCAGAGAAAGTAGCAGAGTGGGGAGTTGATGCTGTCATCGCCCAAGGGATGGAAGGAGGAGGGCACACTGGTGAAGTGCCCACTGCTGTTCTAGTTCCTCAGGTAACAAAAGCAGTGGATATCCCCGTCTTCGCAGCTGGAGGTATAACTGATGGAAGAGGACTTGTAGCAGCACTTGCATGGGGGGCCGAAGGTATAGCTATGGGTACGAGATTTTTGTTATCGCAAGAAAGCGAAGTCCCAGAGTCAATAAAGCAGGCATATTTCAATGCTGGCGTTACAGACACTGTCAGAACTCGGTCCGTTGATGGCGTTCCGCAGCGTGTAATTAACTCACAAATGGTTAAAGCACTTGAGCGAAATAGAATCTTAAAATTCCCGACTGCGGTTAGGAACGCACTCAAGTTCAGAAACACCACCGACACATCAATACTTGATTTGCTCAAAGAAGCTATTTCGATGAAAAAAAATCAAGATATGACTTGGGCACAAGTATCTTTAGCTGCAAATGCTCCGATGCTAACTAAAGCAACAATGGTTGATGGCAATACAGCAATAGGGATTATGCCAACTGGCGTTGGTCTTGGCGTTATCGCCTCAGGGCCTCCAGTTGAAGAGATTATTCAAGGCATAATGGCCGACGCCTCTGCCTGTCTGCTTGCCCTCACTGAAGATACGGGTACCTAAGGCAAGTATGGATCTCACTTTCACAAAATCTGAAATTGTGTTTCGCGATGAAATCAAAACATGGCTTAGTGAGAATAAACCCTCAGAACAATGGCTTCCCATGGATACTGAGACCGGCTTTGAACAGCATAGAGCTTGGGAACTTGAGCTCTTTAACGCTCGCTGGTCTGTGCCTAATTGGACTGAAGAATATGGTGGGCGAGAGTGCTCACTCATTGAATGGCTTTTGTTTGAGGAAGAATACTATTTGTCTGGAGCGCCGGGGAGAGTCAACACAAATGGAATTACGTTATTAGGACCAACTCTTTTTGAATGGGGAACCAAAGAGCAAAAGGACCGGTTTTTGCTGCCTATGGCCCAAGGAAAAGAAATATGGGCTCAAGGCTGGTCAGAACCTAATACGGGAAGTGATCTAGCAAGCCTTACCACTACGGCATTTAAAGATGGAGAAAATTACGTTTTGAACGGGCAGAAAACGTGGTGCTCAAGAGGTGCCTGGGCTGATTGGATTTTCTGCATAGTTAGGACTGACCCTGCAAGTCAGAGACATAGCGGCCTGAGTTATTTGTTAGTGCCATCTGATGCTCCGGGGATAACCCGAAGGCCAGTCTCCCGATTAGATGGGGAACCAGCATTTGCTGAAATATTCTTTGACGATTGCCTAGTAAGTGCAAAAAATCTTCTTGGGGAAGAGGGGGAAGGTTGGAAAGTCGCAATGGCCACAGCCAGCAGTGAAAGGGGTCTGAATTTGAGGGCACCTGGAAGATTCTTAGCTGCAGCTGATCGCCTAGTAAATTTATACAAATCTTTATTGTTTAATTCGGAGACGATCCCCTCAGAGCTTATGGACAAAGTTGTTGATGGCTACACTGCAGCCCAAGCTTATCGGTGGCAGGTCTTTGCTAAAGCATCAGCTTTAATGCACGGAGGAACAATGGGCGCCGAAGCTAGCTATATGAAAATATTTTGGTCGGAGCTAGATGTTGACCTTCATTCTACTGCCCTTGAACTTTTAGGGGAGAGGGGAGAATTACTAGGTTCAGCTAGTGATTCTGATCAATCATATGATTGGATGAGCGGTTACTTATTCTCACTCTCTGGACCTATTTATGCCGGAACTAATGAGATCCAGAGAAATATTGTCGCTGAACGAGTATTGGGATTGCCAAGGAAATGAGACAAGTTACAAAAAACGCAACGGTCAGATTTGAGAATATCGGTTCATTCAAAGGTGGTATTTAGTGGATTTCCGATTTACAGAAACCCAACAAATATTCGCTGGGACTGTTAGAGAGCTTCTAAATAAGGAATGCACTCCAGCTAGATTACGGGAAATGGTGGAAAACGGAGATAGCACAATTCCTAGTTTATGGTCGAGTCTTTCTGGAATGGGTGTTATCGGAATGACGGGTTCCGAAGATCTCGGAGGTCTTAGAATGTCAGACATTGACCTTGTTCTAATAATGGAGGAGATGGGGCGTGTTGCGTGTCCTGAAACTGTTATTGAACATGTATGTATAGGGATTCCATTGCTATCTCATGCAAAGGGTAAGGGAATCAATCCTCAGCTAATAAAAGATTTTATAAATGGGGATAGTCGGTTATCGTCAATGCTCGACACCAGATACGCTTTGGCTGCCGATTCGGTTGATTATTTACTTGTTAAACACAATCACGAGATTCACCTTGTCTCAATAGAAAACACAGAAATAGTTCGACAAGATTCTGTTGATGAGACAAGAAGGTTATTTTCAGTTGAATGGACTCCGTCAGAACTGACTATGGTGGAGATTCCTGAAGAGATAATAGCTAAAGCTGAAATGAGCGCAACAATAGCTACAGCTGCTCAGTGTTTAGGAACTGCGGCGCACCTTCTTGAGACAACTATTGAATATGTGAAAGAAAGAGAACAATTTGGGAAACCAGTTGGCGTTAACCAAGCAATTAAACATCATTTAGCTGACACTGGAAAGGCTATTGAATTCGCCCGTCCTATGGTTCATAGGGCAGCGTGGACACTATCGGCATCTAGTCCCGAAGCAGAAGTTGCAGTTTCGATGGCAAAATGTTTAGCTTCCTCAGCCGTAAACCATGCTTGTCGAACAGCATTGCAATGTCATGGAGCTATCGGTTACACCATCGAGTACGATCTTCAGATTTGGCTGAAACGCGGGTGGGCTCTTGCAGCATCTCGAGGAGATACAACATCCCATCGAGCTATTGTTGGAGCTAATATTTTCGCTGATGAGGCTTAAGTAAAGTAGAGCTTTAAATCTGAGTATCTGAGAAAGTATGTTGATGGGCTACTATTACAGAAGGATAATGGGATGCCTAGATTGGAAAAAATAATTGGAACATGAATCTCTGAATCCAGCGAAAGAATTGAGAAAATCAATTCACAAACTAGCGCGAAAGATTCTCGGAAGTAAAGTCACTGCCTCAGAATTAGAAGGAATTAACCAAGAAATTAAGACTCTTCACGAGCGAATTAATGGTGAACCGCTTCCTAAGTGGTGGGAACCCGATTCAGGATCAGAAGGAATGCGCTCACACACATACAGGAGTAGGTCTTTATTTCAAGGCCCCCTTCATTTTTTCTCTCCTGAGTTGAAATGGGCGGAAAGCAAAGGCCCAAACGGAGAGGACGGGTTTGAATTCCATGTGATGCTATCTGATCTATATGAGGGACCTCCTTTGGCAGTTCATGGGGGCTATATAGCCGGTTTGTTTGATGAATTGTTAGGAGCCGTCCAATCATTAAGTAATGGTGGAACTGGATATACGGCGAAACTTGAGATTAAGTACAGATCGTTCACGCCGATAAATGAAAATCTTATTTTCAAGGGGTGGGTAACTGAGTCCTCAGGTAGGCGAATAACGGTAAGAGGGTCATGTTCTCATGGAGATCAGATTTGCTCGGAAGCTACAGCCTTATTTTTAAGACCTAAAGAAAAGACTGCGCAGAATGGCTAATCTACTTTTTTTGTGTACTGGAAATGCCGCTCGATCTGTTATGGCGACAGTTATGTTGAGATCACTATGCCCAGAGCACCACATACGGGGTGCAGGAACGTTTTCAATCTCTGGACTGCCCATGAGTCAGAGAACACGAGTAGCGCTGGCTTCCTTCAACCTTTCAGACCCAAATCACAGAAGTCATCAACTTGACGACGCTGATTGCGAATGGGCTGATCTAATTATGATCTTTGAGAAGGAACATAGAGATTACATAGAGCGACATCACCCTGATTCAAAGGCAATAGTTGGATCATTACCAAGACTGGCTAGGGAGCTAGATAACAGCGATCAGTCGTTAAGTCTGAGGATAGCAAAACTAGATTTAGACAAAACTGCTTTTGATCCTTGGGAAGAAATAACTGATCCAGCTGGAGGAGATCAGGAAATCTTTAATTTATGCGCCAAAGAGATAAGTGGCCTACTTAACCAACTAGCGTTGAGATTCTAATGGAAACTGAAATACCTGATTCTCTTGAGCCGATACGGAATCGAGCTATTAACCGTCCTAAATATAGAGGTGTGCTTCACAGCTATTGCTTTTTCATTTCAATTCCAGCTGGAATACTCCTCGTGGCGACTGCGCCGTCTGCAGCAGGGAAATTCGCTTCATTTGCTTTTGCATTTGGTATTTCGGCGATGTTGGGTATCAGCGCATTATTTCATCGAACTGATTTCAGTGACTCTGGGTGGTTGAGGTTTCGTCGTCTAGACCATGTGGGAATCTATCTATGTATTGCTGGAGGGTATACACCAATTGGGATGATCGCTGTTGATGGCTGGGTACAAAAGACACTATTGATCACAGCCTGGGTTAGTGTCGCTCTCGGTACGACTATTAGATTCCTTCCGTTTGATCCGCCGTATGGATTTATGAATTCGCTTTTTCTATCCATGGGTTGGGTCGCCGTTCTAGCAATTCCACAACTGCTTGATTTCCTTGAATTTGAATGGATCCTTCTTCTCGCAATAGGAGGATTGCTTTATACATGCGGGGCGTTTGTAGTTGGTTTAAGAAGGCCAGACCCCTGGCCAGAAACTTTCGGATATCACGAAATCTGGCATGCAATGGTAGTTGCCGCTGCAACCCTTCACTATTGTGTAATGGCATTTGGCGTCATCCCGCAAGCATAGTGACCCCTAATCATGTCAGTGGCAGTAAAATGATCGTCAATACAACGAATTCGGAGATCAATGACGGTTGGACCACATCCCAAACCTTGGCCAAGTGGCCCTCAATACGACGCCTCTTTGCTTGAAGAAGGCGACACTAGAAATGTAGTTGATAGGTATCGCTACTGGAGTCGTGAGGCGATCGTAGCTGATTTAGATGAACAGCGTCACTCATTCCATATAGCTATAGAAAATTGGGAGCATGATTTTAATATAGGTACCGTCGTAAGAAATGCAAATGCCTTTCTTGCTAAGGCTGTTCACATTGTGGGGAAACGTAAATGGAACCGAAGGGGAGCTATGGTAACTGACCGCTATCAACATGTTCGGCACCACCCAACAGTTGATGATTTCATTCAATGGGCGGGAAATGAGGCGCTGTCAGTAATAGGGATAGATAACGTTCCAGGTTCGGAACAGATTGAAAAGGCCGAAATCCCTAAAAATTGTGTACTTGTATTTGGGCAAGAAGGACCAGGTTTGAGCGAAGAAATGATTGATGCATCTTCGAAGGTACTTGCCATAACGCAATATGGGTCGACGAGGTCAATTAATGCTGGGGTCGCAAGTGGAATAGCCATGTATGAATGGCTAAGCCAACATGTAGATAAATAAGACTACTGTAGCGGTGGAAACCCACCCTGCATGTAAGCCTGTTCTTCAATTTTTTCTTGGATGCGCCATCCATTATCTGTTTTTATACAAACATCGTTATACCACCCACCAACTATGAAAATATGAAGCTTTTCTCCATCGGGATCATAAAGCCCTTCTGCATTAACTGGAACCCCAACTGGGTTATGAAATATAGTCCTGCATTTGGCGGAATCCCCGTGGTACTCAATAAGTGATTTTCCTATCATGTGCTGAGTCATGGGAAACATGGCTAAATTCTTCTGAAGCCATTTTTTGATCGTAGGGTAATCACCTTTCCCTTCAGGCCCACCCGAACTCTCATAGTTAAGAAACGCATTCCCTGTAAAAACGTCATCAAGCAAGTCCCAGTCTTTGGAATCAATTGCTTCGACGTATTTAACCATTAGCTGTTCAATTTCAAAATGATCGTTTATCTCATCGGCATCCATGTATTCCTAAACAATCCGGCTTTCGCTATCTCCCCAGTATTCGTCTCGCAAAAGACGTTTATATAGTTTTCCTGTTGGGTGACGGGGAAGTTCGTCACGGAAATCAATACTTTTCGGGCATTTAACTTTTGCGAGTTGCTCCTGGCAATAGACGAGCAACTCCCTTTCAACTTCAGGAGAGGCCATGCTTGGATCAATTAATTGGACAACAGCTTTAACTTCCTCTCCTAAATCATCGTTAGGGACGCCGAAGACAGCAACATCAAGCACTTTCTCATGCATTGTCAACACGTTTTCAGCCTCCTGCGGATAAATATTAACTCCACCAGAGATAATCATGAAAGCTTTTCTGTCAGTTAGATATAGAAAACCTTCATCGTCAACCTTTCCGATATCACCAAGCGTAGACCATCCATTGTCTAGTTTTGCGCCTTCAGTCTTTTCAGGGTCGTTGTGGTACTCAAAATTCCCATCACTTTCAAAGTAAACCCCACCGATTTCTCCAACAGATAGTTCAGACCCGTTGTCATCGACGATGTGCAATGTCCCCAATATCGCTTTTCCTACGGTTCCTTCATGGGTTAGCCAGTCCTCACTGTTGCAGTAACAAAAGCCATTGCCCTCAGTGCCCGCATAATATTCGTGAATAATTTTTCCCCACCAGTCAATCATTTGTTTCTTAACTGGGATAGGACATGGTGCTGCAGCGTGAACAACAGATTGCAATGACGAAACATCAAAAGCTTCTCGCTGCTCTTTATCAAGTTTGAGTAGTCTAACGAACATAGTCGGAACTACTTGTAAGAAAGTGGCTTTAAACTTTTCAATACTTTCTAGAAGCTCTACCGGCCCGAAGCGGGGCATAACAACCACGGTTCCTCCTATCTTATGAACTCCACGACAGAATCTGAGAGGAGCCGCATGATAAAGAGGGGCCGGAGACAAATACACTGTGTCCTCATTAGCTCCGAAAAGAAGACCAAGTAATGCTGTCACTCCATCGGAACCACCTAGGTCGGTATCGGGCAGTGGAACCTTAACGCCTTTGGGTCTGCCAGTAGTACCTGAAGAATATAACATATCGGCCCCTTCTGTTCTTGGTCCGATAGGGGTTATTGGTTGTTCAGATAACAATTCTTCAAGAGGCTCGTAACCATCTATAGACCCTCCGACACTCAGTCTTAAAAAAACGTGAGGGATATCATCCGCTAGTTCAATAGCTTCTTCAGTTTTATAAATTGAAGTTATTAAAGCGCCAGCCCCGCAATCATTCACAATATAGGCAATCTCAGGCGAAGTTAAACGTGAACTTATAGCCGTGTAATAGAGGCCTGCATAATGAGCGCCCCAACAAATGGGCAGAAACTCCATTCTATTCTCAAGACATAAGGCCACATGGTCACCAGGTTTCAATCCGCACGCTTGGAAGAGATTCGCCATTCGTTCTGCATAATGATGAAGTTCCAGAAAAGAAAGTGACTCACCTGTGTCTGCCATAATCACAGCTGGTTTATTAGGTGTTGATTGCGCTATTTCACCCGGATACATTTTTTCTCCTTTGTCCTTTGAGAGATGCTAAGTGACGACAAATTTTCTTGCAACACCACATACAGGAAAGCTGGGATTCGGTCAGATAGAGAGAGATTTCGGCCAGTCATTAGGGCGAATTAATGCGTCTGACCCTCCATCAACAAAAACTAGCGAACCACACATGAAATCAGCTGAAGGTGAAAGCATCATTGCTATCCATTCTGCAATGAGACTCGGTGAACCAAAGCCCCCTACAGGAACCGGTAACTGCTTAACCGCTGGCCCAAAATTAGGGTCTTGAAGGCTACTTTCAAGTAAAGGTGTCATTACAGCCCCAGGACAGATGCCGTTTAAACGAATCCCAGACGCTGCCCATTCATTCTGTGGAGCATTGAGTCGCACATATCTAGCAATAGCAAGCTTTGAGGCAGCATACGAAATAGCCATCGCTTCAGCCCCGTCCAATGAATCAAGTAAGTTGTGAGCCCCAACTTCATCACGGTCTAAACACAAGGTAACGAGTTCCTCCGGAATATTCGGTGTAATAGTCGTCGAATTTGACGATACTGCTACAACATACGAACTCTTGGAGCTCTTTGTTAAAGCATCACGAAGCCCTTCTAACAATTCAACTGTCCCAAACCAATTAATCGAGAGCATCATTCTCGGATCAAAAGGAACTGACACACCTGCGCAGGTTACAAGTCCATCAAGTTTTCCTTGAGAAAGTTCAAGTACCGATGTAATAGCTTCTTCCCGACCCTCGCTTGTTCCTAGATCAGCCTGAATTTCTGCATTCTGGAGATCAATTCCTATAGTTTTTATAGAATTTGACTCCAATAAATCTCGAGTTGCCGCACCGATGCCCGAACCCGATCCTGTGATAGCAATAGTGGTCAATTAGCCTCCTTAAATATTGAAAACAATCTTAGACTTAACTAAATTTCAAAGCATTTTGAGTAATTCTTTCCTAGAGGCACCAAGATGTATATGTGACTGAAGAAGACCAGAGCAGAAGTGGATTTTCGGGAAACGCTCATATAAGGCAGAACCCATGGGAATCTGTAATGCCCATCGTCCTATTCATTATCTTCAACAGAGTCTTTGGTTTAGCGTCTGCTATTATCGCAGCGGCTGTCTGGTCAGTTGCGATATCTATTAGAAGGCTCAGGAACGGACACCCAATAGGAAAATTCATTCCCATAATTACCGCAGGTATCGTTGTAAGAGGCGTGATAGGGATAATCTCTGATAGCGAAGCGGTCTATTTTGGGATTGGCATCGGAACTAAAGCAACCATAGGGCTTGGCTTGATTTTAGCGGCGACGTTATCGCGCGCTTATTTGGGGTTGCAGGTTAAGAAGTTCATACACACAAAAACATTTGATACAGATCACCCATCTTTCCAGACTGGCATTAATAACGTGGCCCGTATTTTAGGTTTGGCACTGCTGATTAGTTCAGGGTTTGATATATGGCTGTTCAATAATGCTTCAGTTGATGGTTATCTGATAATCAGATTTTTTGTCAATTGGGTCTACACAACAGCGGTAATTATTCTTGTGGCACTTTATTTAGAACGCGAGTGGGGAAAAATCTATGGATTTCCAGGTCTTGGTAGCCTTATAAAAGGCGAGTGGAATACCGATCAATAGAAAAGTGAGAGATCATATGAATACAAAAGTGTTAGAAGGCTTTGGAATCTTAGTTACAGGTGGAGGTACCGGTATCGGGAAAGCATGCGCTGCTGATGCGTTTTTGCAAGGCGCTAACGTCACCATCTGCGGTCGCACGGAAGAAAGATTAACAAAGTCAGTTGAATCAATTAGAGACGAGTACCAGGAAGCTGGGAAGATACAGCACCTAGTCTGCGATGTCACAAATGAAGACCAAGTTTATGAGACGATCCAGAAAGCTCATGAGTTTGGTGGAGGACTGGATGGGGTCGTTGCAAATGCTGGCGGCGGAGGAGCAATCCTCCCATACCACATGCAGACAGTTGAAGAATTCTCAAGAGTATTGAATCTAAACGTTATTGGAACAATGCTTTGCATAAAACACGCAGTTCCTTTACTTCGTCTATCTGATAAGGCCTCTTTTGTTGGCATGTCATCTATTGCAAGCCATCTAACTCACCTCTGGTTTGGTGCATACCCTGCAGCTAAAGCTGGAATTGATGCAATCATCAGAAATGCTGCAGATGAATTTGGTCCCGCAAACATAAGATTTAACGCAATCCGACCAGGATTCATAGCTACAGAGATCATGGAAGGTGTTCCAAGAGACAGTGAAATTTTTAATAGTTATATTGAAAACACACCACTAGGGCATATCGGACAACCAACAGATGTAGCTACTCTCGCTAGGTTCCTCTTAAGCGTTGACTCTCGATGGATTACAGGGCAATGCATAAATGTTGATGGTGGACATTCGCTTCGAAGGGGTCCTCAATTCACTCAGTTTTTGAGAAGTTTTGCTGACGACGAACTTCACGGTAAATTGCCAAGTAATGATAACTAAAGCGCTACCAATAGGTTCGGTCTCGCTACGCCTATATGCATCGCAAGGAACAGCAATTGAACAAGTAAATCAACTAAGGTCTGAAGCAATTCTCGCTGAAGATGCTGGTTATGACGGTGTGATGATAAGCGAACATCATGCAGGTTTCCCGGGCTATTTACCCAACCCGATTCAGGTAGCTTCATTTCTACTGGCCTCCACTTCTAAGATATGGGTTTCACCCTGCCCCCTTCTTCTTCCTATGAAACCTAAAGCTTTACTAGCTGAAGAAATAGCTTGGTTATCTAGTGCCTACCCTCAGCGTCTCGCAGTCGGATTTGCTGCTGGGGCACTACCCGTTGATTTCGAGCTCGCAGAAGTACCATTTGATGAGATCAATAATCGTTTTAAGAGCGATTTACCTTGGGTTGTGAATACATTGAGAGGCTTCTCGAAAGGTCCTCTAGAAGATGACCTAGCCATTCAGCAGTGCAAAAAACAACCTGTTTCAATGGTCGTAGCAGCGCAAAGCCCAGAGGCTTGCAGAAGAGCCGCAAAATTAAACCTAGGTATCCTCTTTGACTCTCTTCAGTCTCCTGAGGTTTCCATGAAATTATCCTCTATTTATCGAGATGCTGGAGGCGACGGCCCAGTTATTCTTATAAGGCGTGTTTGGATAGGGGAACCGCCCACCTCAGAGATTGAAGCTCAAATGCAGCATTATCACAGCTACGCTAGCCAGCGCGCCAAAGATAATTGGAGCAAAGGAGATGGCACTGTAGTGGCTGAAAATGGGGGAAAAGTCGCCGATCAACTTCTTGAGATTCTTGAAAAATCAGGGTGCGATACATTAAATGTTCGGGTCCATGTCGCAGGAATAGAGCAAGATCAAATTCGAGACCAGCTGATAACTCACAGTGGTACACTCGTGCCCTTGTTGAAACTCGGTCTCAAAAGTAGTTAAATCTTTGGGGTCAACCTCATACGGCAAGACGCAAGCCCGAATACAAATGAATTAGGCATCTCTTCAGGCGGAGCCTCTAATGAAAATTTTTCGACTCGCTGGATTAGTTGTTCAAAGAAAATTTTTATCTCAAGGCGAGCTAAAGATGCTCCTAAACAAAAGTGCGTCCCAAACCCAAAAGCGATGTGGTGGTTTGGGGATCGCGTCACATCAAGTTGTTCGGGATCAACAAATTTTTCTGGGTCTCGATTCGCAGATGAGTACATAAGGAGAACTTGTTGCCCTTTCTTAATTCTTTTGCCGTTAATTACGTAATCTTCAGTAGCGACACGGCACATATTGTGTATCGGCGTCACGTATCGAATAAACTCTTCAACAGCTGTATCAATATCGGCGCCGTTCCTCAAGATGTTCCACTGTTCCTCTTCCTGTGAGAGATAAAGCATGGACCGGGCGATTACTGTCCTAGTAGTTTCTGCACCACCGTCTAGTAATAATAGGCAATCGCTTATAATTTGATCTAAGCCGAAATCAGTTCCATCCTTCAATCCACTTTGTTCCGCTTCAATCCATGCAGTCATGATGTCATCTGATGGATTTATTTTTTTCTCGGAGTAGAGCTTCATGCATGCTTCTACAAAATCAAAGACTGCTTTGGTTCCTTCTTCATTTTGATAACGAGGTCCACCTCCAAGAGCAATCGTCTCTTCCGACCACCGATGGAGAGAAGGCCATAATTCTTCAGGAAAACCTAACAAATGACCGATCATCATTGCAGGAAGGGGAGCAGCTAGTTCCCCAACAATATCGGTAGCCCCATCATTGGACAATGCATCATCAAGAAGTCGTTCAACTGCTCCTTTTATATGGGGAGTCCATGCATTAACTGAACGGGGAGTGAAACGTCTTGAAACGAGTAGTCTTCGAATATTATGCTCCGGATCATCTAATCCAATTATTGATGAGTCAGCTGGAAGGTTAGGTCGGTAGCCCCCTTTTTCCTTGTCAGAATTTATGAAGACTTTCTTATTCTTTTCAATTTCTACAATGTCGTCATAACGAGAGATCCCCCACAGTTCATTGGTTTCATCCCAGAATATTGGGTCGTCTTCCCGCAATTGCTTATATGTCTTGTATGGGTTATTCGTATAGAATTCGCCGTCAAGGAGGTCAATTGATCTGTCAGTCACGACCATACAGTACCTCCTAGAAGTAATTGCCGCCTCATTGGCATTTAAAACTCATCAATGTAACTGCCAATTAGTGTTAGAGGCGGTAGCGTGAAGATATGGCACAAACGATGGATTTAGACCGATTTGGCTTAATACAAACTGTAGTAAATGAAGAAAATTACGAAAGATCTATCAAACGTTTCCAAGAAGAGAATATTCTCCTCCCGACATTTGCTGAACTAGCTGACCCTACTAAAATCTCAGACTCTGTGAAAGCAGCTCTCAGCAAAATTGACCCCAACGACGCACATCCTTTGAATTTATTTAGGGTTCATTGGTATAACGAATATGGTACTGGCGGAAGTGTTTCAGTTCCTCAACATATAGTTCTCCCACCAGAACTAACGGGTGTTGAGGCGAAAATAGTTCTGGCATTTGGAAATCGTTTCCCTATGATCACCGCCCATAAAGTCCTTGCAGCGTATTCCTGCTTCGCTCCCCGAGTCATAAGTGGCCAGTTTGATCCAACCCAGCACCGAGCGATATGGCCTTCTACAGGTAACTACGCCCGCGGTGGCATAGCGATTTCCACTTTGATGCGTAGCCGAGGAGTGGCGGTATTGCCTGAGAATATGAGCCAAGAACGTTTCGACTGGTTAGATAAGTGGGTGTTAGATCCGAGTGACATAATCAGAACACCAGGGTCGGAAAGTAACGTTAAGGAAATTTATGATGCCTGCAACGAACTCGAGAAGGACCATACCAACTTTATCTTTAATCAATTCTCAGAGTATGCAAATCATATAGGTCACTACACAGTTACTGGCAAGGCCCTAGGTCACATATTCGAAACTCTCAAGTCATCTGATCCAAATCTTCGTTTAGCTGCGTTTACCTCAGCTTCAGGATCTGCTGGCACGCTTGCAGCTGGCGACCGTCTTAAAGATGATTACGGATCAAAAATAATCGCCGTGGAAGCGCTTGAATGCCCAACAATGCTTTACAACGGATATGGGGAGCACAATATCCAAGGAATAGGCGACAAACATATACCACTCATCCATAACGTAATGAATACTGACATTGTCGCTGGTATATCAGATGAAGCTACCGATGGGCTCAATCTTGTATTCACAACCGATAGTGGCAAGAATTATCTTAAATCAGAACATGGGCTTGCAGACGAATTCGTCAATAGTCTTCGGCATTTCGGTTTCTCCTCTATTTGTAATATGTTGGCATCAATCAAAGCCGCAAAGGAACTGAAACTGGGACCAAACGATGTCATTATGACAGTGGCTACCGACGGCTCAGAACTGTATGAAAGTGAAAAGACACAGTTACTTCATGAGAAATACTCAAACGGTTTTACAACTAGTGACGCAAAAGAGATTTTTGAAACGCACTTAGTAAAAGCAGATACGCAGCATCTAGAAGTTCTTGATGAAATAGGGCGAAACCGTATCTTCAATCTTGGTTACTACACATGGGTTGAACAGCAAGGAATCTCAGTTGAAGATTTTGATGCACGGCGATCACAAGAATTTTGGGGAGAATTACATAAATTATCTCCGAAATGGGACGAGATGATCAATGAGTTCAACTCGCACACAGGCGTAATGGTCTGACGTGGATCAAGCTGCTGTTGATACTGCCTCTTGGATAAATACGCCCAATCATGCAGAATGGCCAGACGACTCTGAGCAAGAAAAGAATCCCTACATTCGATGGCGAAAAATGTTGTGGTCATGGCATAAAGCCATGGAGCGCGGGTGGGAAGATCAAGAATTTATTAAGTTAGTCTACGAAATTGACTCCGCAGTCAATGACACATCCGGCAAAGGCTTTGAGATCACACCCGTTGGAGTCTGGGAAAATGCATCAAGTGCAATTCCAGATTCAGTGTTATGGAAAGATGAAACTCAAAATGTAGGTGGCTCGCATAAAGCTAGGCATTTAATGGGCTTGTTGCTGCACCTTGCTGTTGATGCCGTCGAAACAGAAAGAAGGCTTGCTATTTCATCTTGTGGTAATGCAGCGATTGGAGCAGCCACCCTCGCAAAAGCTGTAGGAAGGCCTATTGATGTTTTTATTCCCACGTGGGCCAGCTCAACGATTGTAAACAAACTTGAACAACTAGAAGCACAGATACATGTTTGCGAAAGGAAGAAAGGGTACCTTGGCGACCCATGTATTGAAGCATTTCATAAAGCTGTGGACGGCGGAGCTCTAGCTTTTGGTGTCCAAGCAACAGAGAATGTAATGACGTTAGATGGAGGTCGAACAATAGGCTGGGAGCTCGCCGAAGCACTTAAAGAAAAACCGGTTGAGCAGATTCTCATTCAAATAGGTGGCGGTGCCTTATTAACGAGCTGTGCTATAGGGCTGTTCGAGGCTGTGAAGTATAACCAAATAGAAAAGGTTCCTTCAATTTGGGCAGTGCAGGGCGAAGGATGCGCTCCATTCAACCGAGCTTGGGAGAAGATCCCTACGGGAGAATCACTAAAAGATACAATCAAATACTGTTATGAACATAGGTCAAATTTGATGGAACCATGGCATAACCCGACGGGGTTAGCTACAGGAATTCTTGATGACATAACCTATGATTGGATGGGTGTGGCTCGTTCTTTATTGATGAGTGGCGGAGGGAGCGTTGTCGCAACAGAAGAGCAAATTAAATTTGCAAGCGAATTAGTACCAAGTTTTGGAATTAACACTGAACCCACTGGTGCAGCCTCATTAGCGGGGGCAATTGCCTTAATTGAAAACGGAAAAATTAGTCACGAATCAAAAACTGCAGTCCTACTAACTGGTGTAGAGCGAAGCGGAACCTAGAACTTAGTTGACTAGAACATTTCCCCGACGAGCTAAAGTCATCCATACCTTCCCTGGAGGAACGACCATTGGAGAGCCATCCTCAAGAGTTAGGGAAAACCATTCGCGTTCGCTAGACCTTGACCAACTCCCTTGTTGCATCTTTCCTCCATGGAAAACCCATGCTGTCCCAGACCCTACGGTCTCTGCAACAGGAACCGTAGAACCTGACTCGCACCCGTAGCAAGTAAGAAAGTAAAGGGTTTCAAGCATAATTAATGTCTCTGCTGAAATTCTGTGAGCGTTATTGTCAGGGTCTAAGTAGTAATGCGGCTGCCCGATAGTACTCTTTTCATATTGAAATTCTTCATCGTTCCAGTACCAAGATGTTGTGTAGTCAAACCAATAGGGTAAAAGAATTTCCTCTGCTGATTCACTATCCTGAGGCATATTGCCGAATTCCCAAAGAGGGGCAGTAGGTGAGGTATAAGCACCACGAGTATCAAGCTCTCTCAATGAATTTGTATCGCCATAGAGATTCCATGGTCTTGGTCTAGCAGATATCCGAAATGACCCAGGGGGTTCTATGAAACCACGTGCTGTTGAGGCATTACCAATTGCTTGAATCCAATCCTGACCTCCTGAATTAATAAAAGTTGAAGCCCATGGATTTTGAAGTGCAAAATCAGTTGGTCGCATAGAACGGATCGGTCCCACGAAATCCGCATCAGACTCTTGGAAAACGGCTAAGTAGCGAGTGATTCCCTCAACCCAAACTTCGATCATCATGTCGGCAAGTTCAATTCCGGATTGCGGTCGCGCTTCCTCATGATTATCAATTTTCACCACCAGAATCCTTCGAGTTAAATTGTTCTCATTAACTGACATGCCATTGAAAGGAGACCTAATTATTTCATCTATTTCGCCTTGTTCAAACAAGGTCGGCGTTGGAGTGGGAACAGGTGTTGGAGTGGGAACAGGTGTTGGAGTGGGCGTAGGTACAGGCGTAGGCGAAGGTGCAGGCGATGGAGCGGGCGGACTGGATGGTGTCTCTGGTTGAGTAACTGACGAATTAGGACTCTCAGGCGATACCAGAGAAGGTTCATTAGATTCAGAGCACGAAGAAGCTGCGACTATCAAAGTAAAAGCTATTGCGATTAGACCGGTTAGAGATATACGTGATCTGTAAGTAATCAAATGTTTGATGTGCACAGATGGATAGTAGATGAGAAATCGATCCTTTTGATGTCATTAAAGATGATTGCTACTCAGTCAAGGATGCAGGGCCAAATAAGGGGTCTTTATTATTTAATGCTCCCCATCGTCGTGTTCCATATTCAAAATGCCACCATTCATAATTCAATACAATGAAGCCAGCTTCAGCCATTGACCAATATAGCCATCTTCTTAGATCTCGATTAATTCCCTCTTGGGTTTCTAAAGCATCGGCAGCGGCCAACGCTGTGAAATCATCGAAACCAGTACCCAGTCCTAGCGGAACTCCATGTAACGTAAAGCTGCAATCTACCGTACCGCCAGATAAGTGGGGAGGACAAAGGCGAGCATCCTGATCAGGTGGCGAAACGAATCCCTCTGGCAAAAGGGGGTCTTGATAAGCAGCATCAAACAGTTCTGCTTGAAGGTCCAATGGTCTCCACGCATCAAATACACATAACCCCCAGGGCTCAGGTAATAAGTTAACTACGCTGTACAAACGATCACTGGTTTCTGAACGTAACCAAGCCCCTCGTTTAGCGTTAGACCACCCAGCATCAAAGTAACTCGTTAACAAAAGAATTCTCGGGTGAGTTAACTCAACTAAGGTCCCACTAGTTTCGGGCGCATTAGGAAAGGAAGGTGGCTCCACTAAAGCAGGTAACGGATCAGTTTTTGGAGGAAAAATCCCAAAGCTTTTGCAAATCTCATCACCAGGTTTTGTCAGCGATGGGTCATTAAAACTAGGCATGATTTGAAAGTACATCAAATGTGAAAGAACTACAGATCAAAATACAAAGATTCACTTAAACCTGATTCATTATGAAGTGTAAGGTATTGTTTGCGTACCGAAGTTAGGTAGAAGTCCGAAATGAATGATGCTGAAGTAATTGTTGTAGGCGGTGGTCATAACGGACTCATCTGCGCCGCATATCTAGCACGTGCTGGAGTCCAAACCGTCCTTCTTGAAGCCAGAGACTCAGTTGGTGGATGCGCGTCAACCGTGAATGACTTAGGGGCTAGATTCAACATTTGTGCGTGCGACCATAGTCTAATCCGGGCGATGCCTCTAATTGATGAGCTGGACCTAGTTCACTATGGTCTAGATTATCTTGAACCTGAAGCTACTTATGTAAATACCTTTCACGACAACATAGGATCATGGGTTTTCTATCACGACCACGAACAGACAATCGAAGGACTATCAAAAACGCACCCTAGTGAAGTTGATAATTATAAAAGATATCTGAAGGATGCTATGCCAGTTGCAAATTTAGCCATTGAAATAGCAAAGACAGGCGTCTCCCTAAAGGAATTTCTGAAAACTGCCAGTAAACGAAGAATGAGAGGGGCTTCAAGGCTTCTTCGTTGGAGTAAAGCAAGCGCATTAGATGTCTTTAATGAATATTTTGATGACTGGCGGATGTATATGCCTGGAATTAGTACCGGACCAACTGTTTGGGGTGCGCCACCGGAAGCTCCCGGAACCGGTCTAGCTGCGACCGTATATGCAACAAGACATCTGATTGCTAGCGGAAGACCGCGAAAGGGAAGTGGGTCCTTACCTGATGCTATTCTTAGAAGTTTCCTTGATTCGGGAGGGAAAGTTCATGTGAATAGTGTTGTCGAAAAACTTATTATTGAACAAAATCGTGTACGAGCAGTCCAACTCCAAAATGGTAATATGTTAAAGACCCAAAAAGTTATTGCTGCTTGCGACCCTCATCGTGTTCTTTTGAATTGGGTAGACGAGGCACCTGTAAGGCCCAAACGAGTCTTTGACCGTTGGCGAAGCGAGCCGTCTCCAGAAGGATATGAGTCGAAAATTGACGGGATAATCGAAAGGCTTCCTCAATATAAATTCATGACAGAATTTTCTGGTAAATTTGACCACACAGAGCTAGGTCAGTCAACAGTCGTAATCTCCCCCTCACCAGAGAAACTTGCGGAAGCACATAAACTTAAGAGTAAGGGAGAAATATCTGGTCAACCGACGATGTTAGCCAGTGTTCCGTCAGTATTAGACCCTGAAATGAAAGCACAAAATGGTTTACACACCTTTGGTATAGAAGTACTTTTCACTCCGTACTCCTTGAAGGGTGGCTGGACAGGTTCCGAAGAACCAAAGAAGTGGCTTGATATCTGGGGGAATTTAGCGGAGGGGAATTCAGTCGCAGATATTACAAAATGGCGAGCAATGACTCCAGATGTTTACGAGCGTGATTTTTTCATGTCCAAAGGACACAGTCCCGGCTATGCAGCTTCGCCTTTGGCGACGTTGGTTGGGAAAAATAAGGAATTAAGCCGATATCGAACACCCATTAAAGGGCTGTTCCTTACCGGTGCAGCTACGTTCCCAGGAGCTGGTATTTTCGGTGCCCCAGGAGCAAACACGGCAAAAGTAGTAATTAAATCTCTAGAGCAGGAATAGATTGTGCCCGAGTTCAGCGTAAATATTATGCCTACTGTATCTGCTGGGGAAATTGCCGAGATCGCTTCGTTCGCTGAGGATAGAGGTTGCTCAAGATGCTGGATTTATGATGAAGGGCTTGTAACCAGAGACGTCTATGTAGTCTTAGCGGCAATAGCAATGAAAACACACAAAATGATGATCGGACCTGGAATTACAAATGCTTATGTTCGCCACCCTGGGGTTACAGGTTCTGCAATCGCCTCTATTGATGAATTAAGTGGCGGCCGTGCGTTTCTAGGTCTGGGTTCAGGGGGTGGCTTAACACTTGACCCAATGAGAATTGAGCGTCACAAACCATTAACGATGGTAAGAGAAATGGTTGAGGTGCTCCGTCCGCTTTTTCGTGGGGAAACGGTAACGTTTTCTGGGGAGAAATTATCACTTGGTTCAGCAAGAATGGATTACGTATCGAGAGAAATCGATATATTTTTAGCTGGGCGCGGTCCTAGAATGCTTGAGTTAGGTGCTCAGTTAGCTGACGGTTTCTATTTAAGCTACATCTATAAAAGGCATCTAAGTGATGTGATCTCCTCGTTGAGAACAATGGAGGAAACCAGAGGCAGAGAGCTAAAAATCGTCTACTCAACGATGCTTGTGACCGAAGAAAAAGAACTTCAGGATGCAAAAAGCCAGTTATCCTTCCGACTTGTTGATTCACCCCAAGGTATAAAAGATGAGATAGGTCTAACTCCTGACGACGAATCAAAAATCAAACAAGCACTCAAAACAGGAGGGCCAAAGGACGCAGGTGAATTCATTAAAGATGAGTGGGTAAAGGAATTCACGATTGTTGGGGATTTAGTAGCATGCAAAGAAGAATTATCTCAACTGTTCAAGGAACACGGCATCAACGAGTACCAAATGCCGATCTATGAACCAAAGAACGCATCTGAAGATATTGAACGTGCTGCAAGCTTATTTGCTTAATTTTCAGTGCTTGGCTAGCGCCCTTTCCACCGTTTCAGATCTGGAATCTCAAAACCCAAATGATCCAAAGCCCTTCCAACGGAGTGTTCGATAAGATCATCTATCCCTTCCGGATGATTATAAAAAGCGGGGATAGGAGGGTATATGACTGCGCCTATTTCAACTGCTTTTGTCATAAGGCGAAGATGCCCCAAATGGAAAGGAGTTTCTCGAACCATCAAAATTAAAGGCCTCTTTTCTTTAAGAGTAACATCAGCGGCTCTCGAAACGAGATCGGACCCAAATGAATTTGCAATAGCAGATAGCGTTTTTATTGAACACGGAGCGACGATCATCCCAGAAGTTTGAAAAGATCCACTAGCGATTGAAGCGCCAATGTCCCGAGGACTATGGACTTCATCTGCTAATTTCTCAATTTCTGAGATGCTAAATTTTGTTTCAACACCAATCGTGCTTTTAGCTGATGGAGTCACAACTAGATGCGCTACAACATCGCTGACTTCTCTTAGCATCTGCAGACATCGTATTCCGTAAATAGAGCCGCTTGCCCCGGAAATAGCTACGACAACGTGCTTTGAGCTCATGCTAACCCTTCAGAAAATTTGATAGGTCTATGGACGGATATGCAACACGTTCGCCGTATTCACGACGTTCCCTCTTATAGGTGGCATCAATACCCACTTTTGTACTAATTCCTCGTTTGTCAGCAGTCGGATCCATTTCATGACCTTGCGCATCACCTATTTGGAAAACATCGCGGTCCCAATGAACTCGATTAGTCATAGCCCAAAGAACTTCAGAGGACTCATGCATATTGACATCACGGTCGACAACAACCACATTACGAATATTGATGTGAGCTGACATAGCTGCAAGCGCTAAATTTTTAGGGGTACCGGGATTATCGCGATCAATCTGGATTACAGCCATGAATCCATTCCCGTATGGAGGGATAATTACATCTGCATTCGGGTCAATATGGCGAATATGCTTTCGGAGTAAAGGCTCTCGAGGCAGGATATTGCCTATATAAATATGCTCATACCAACCGGGGATAATTGTTTGATAAATGGGATTATCCCTATATGAAATAGCAGTGACCTCTAATGTAGGCGAATCCCACATTTCGCCGTGATAACCATGGAACTCGGCGAGCGGTCCTTCTGGTGCCCGTTGTGCCGGTCGAATATTTCCTTCAATAACGATTTCTGCCCTTGCAGGGATATCGACATCAACGGTCTTTCCCTTACAAACTTCTATGCCTTCCCCACGAATAGCACCAGCAATCAATAGCTCATCAACGTGAGTTCTAACCCCAGCAGCAATCATTACTGACGGATCAAGACCCATAGCTAAAGCGACCGGAAAAGGTGCATCTGGGTCAGGCCGAGATTTCATAAAAGTCCCAACATCACGCCATTCATTCACATTGAACCCCAGTATGTTCTTTTCAAGAACAAGCATACGATTATACGAAAGGTTCCCGCGTCCAGAAATCGGATCCTTGGTTACAGTCACGGCACCGGTTATGAAAGACCCTCCATCCCCTCTACTGTGTTTTGGTATTGGTAAAACACCTAAATCTATGTCTTCACCTGTCAAACAATTATCGTGCCAATCTGCTTCTGTCACAAGCTCTGGTGGAACTCCATTACTGGTTTCAAGTGCTTCACCCATCACGTCAATGATTGACTGTGGTTCACATTCCAGCGCTAACGCAGTTCTTCGATGAGAAGATACGCCACCAGCAAAAATAGGCATATCTGATTCTTGCACATTCGTAAAAAGAGCTGCTCCTCCATCACCTCTAGCTAATGAAGCAGTGATATCGGCAACTTCATGGTTTATTGAAACCTCTGAGGAGATCTCAACCAATTGGCTGTTGTCCTCAAGGACCTCAAGAAATGAACGCAAGTCGTTAATTCTGGCCATGCCTTAGAATACAAGGACAGATAGGGATTACGCCTTTTGAACCATAAAATAGGTGCATGTCTGATCCGATAGATGCTTCCATATCCATTAAGAATGCGTATATTCCCAACCGGGGAGCAGTTGATGTAATCATAGATGATGAGAGAATTTCCAGATTTTCTCGTCCTGGGGAGAATATAACTGCTAAAGAATCTCATAATCTTGATGGATGGTTACTTCTCCCAGCCATGGCGGAACCACATGCTCACCTAGATAAAGCTTTGACAGCAGATATCGTTCCAAATCCTTCTGGTGAACTAATGGGGGCGATCACAGCATGGATTGAAGCTGCCGAGAAAGGCACATTCACGCACGAGAACACAGTCCAGAGAGCAAGTAAAGCAATGGAGTTACTTGTAACTCGGGGGATTACAGCAGTTCGCACACATGTTAACGTTACAGCTGACATCGGTATTTCTTCACTGCAAGCTCTAGCCGAAGTAAAAGAAATATATACAGATGTATTAGATGTCCAAGTGGTAGCACTGATGAATTCACCCATGACCGGCCCAGAGAGTGAAGGTAACGTTGAAGCTCTTACAGCTGCATTGGAATATGGGATTGATTTCGTAGGGGGGTGCCCTCATCTTGAGCCAGACCCTCGAAAAATGATCTCTTTTATGTTAGATATTTCTCAAGATGCTGGCTTAGGGGTTGACTTCCATGTCGATGAAACACTTGACTCAAGCATGCTCTCGCTTAGGGATTTAGCAAAACAAGTTATTAATGCTGACTTTCCCTATCCGGTAGCGGCAAGCCATTGCGTATCGCTTGGGATGCAACCTGAAAATATCCAGTCGGAGGTCTCAAAACTAGTCGCCGAAGCAAATATCAGTGTTTTCACTCTCCCGCAAACGAATCTTTATCTTCAAGGGCGAGAACAACAAGCTGCTATGCCAAGAGGCTTGACAGCTCTAAAAGCTTTAACCGACAACGGTGTCTTAGTCGCAGCGGGGGCAGATAATGTCCGTGACCCGTTCAATCTTATGGGAAGAAGTGACCCCTTTGAGACGGCGTCATTAATGGTGATGGCTGGACATCAAAGTATCGAAAATGCATTTGAGATGGTTAGCTCCAACGCAAGAAGAGCTATGGGGCTCAGCTCAGCTTCTTTAAATGTAGGCGATTTGGCTGATTTTGTTGCTGTTGATGCCCCATCACTTGGAGCTGCAATGGCGGATGCTCCGATGAGTCGACGAGTTTTTAAGTCAGGAAAGTTAGTTGCAGCTAGTGATCAGAGTTCAGTTTTATATAAAAGATTATGACAAACTCTTCGCTTATAACAACTGATCTAGTTTTGAGTCCCTTTGGCGCTAGCGCCAGAGAGTTGATCGAAGTGGCGAAATGCGCTGATGAAAGCGGTTTTGATGGCATCTGGGTGCTTGATCATTTCAGTGGGAAAATGGTTAATAAGCAATGGTCTCACGAGCCTTTCACTATCCTCGGTGCTATCGCTGAGGTTACTAGCAATGTGAATATTGGACCTCTGGTTGTAAATATGCTCAATCGTAACCCAGTACTACTCGCTTCGTCCTTTTCATCTCTACAGTCACTTTCTCAAGGAAGAGCTGTCTTAGGTATCGGGTCTGGAGCCCCTCCTGGGACAAAGTTTGCACTTGAGCAGGAAATGATAGGAAGGGAATTAGAGAATGAAGCGAGTGAAAGGAGAAAACGTTTAGTCGAGACCATTAATGCTGTGAGGGAGATATGGAATGGTGGCTCAACGTTCAAAGGACAATATTTCTCATTTGAGAATTTAGGAAATGTTGTAGAAACCGGATTACCCTTACCGATTGTGGTTGGGGCAAATGGTAGAAAAATGGTTGAATTGGCCTCGTCCCATGCCGATGGCGTAAATATTCGAGTGGGCCCTTCAATCAAAGAGATGGTTCGCTTAGCAAAAGCTTCAGCTCCTAACTCGAAATTCCAGATCAGTGTCCATACAAATTTTGATTATGCACACCCTTATGGAGGAGATATTGAACAGTGGTCACAATTGGGAGTTACAAAACGTGCATGCATGGTCAACGCACCTTTTGATCTCAAGCGAATCGCTACTATTGGCAAACGGGTTTCCTCAACGGTTGTTTAACGCAATAGGGTAATCGTAAATTAGACCAGACCAGCTCTATCTGACCATTTACCAATGGCCTTGTTTTGAAGCCACGTGAAAAGTAAGAAAACAGCTACACCAAGTCCCGCAGAAAGAATCACAGAGGTCAGTAGTTCTTCACCCTGTAGCCGGCTCGCAAAGCGTTTGATCAACTGACCCAACCCTACTTCACCTCTTCCGAAGAAGAAATCCCCAACTATTGCTCCAACAACTGATAAGCCAGCAGAGATTCTTAAGCCGGCGAATAAAGCAGGCAAAGCAGCAGGAAACATTAGTTTTCTTAATCTAGTTGTTCGACTGACATGGTGAAGGGTGAAAAGGTCGTGCATCCCTTTTTCTGCAGATTGCAAACCAAATAAAGTGTTAACGATTATTGGGAAAAGAGCGATGATAATACAAACCACAACCCGTGATGTCTGCCCTGTTCCCCACCAAAATGAAATAAGTGGAACGATTGCCAAGATCGGAACAGCTTGCAAAGTAACAAGGAAAGGGAATAACGCTTTCTCTACTGATACTGCTTGACTCATCAGGACTGCAAGAAATAGTCCAATCAGGATTGCTAGTACCAGTCCAATTCCTGCAACCTTCGTTGAAGACCATAAAGACTGTAGCATTTCGGACATCCCGCCTGTTCCACCCCAGTCAAGGAATCCCTCTGTAAGAACCTTGTCAGGTGGGCGTAGCAGAAACCGCCGGTTCTCGGCCAGCATAACGTACGAAATGAAATACCAACCTGCCAATACCAAAGCTCCAAAGAGAAGAGGCGGGATGATGTTAAGAGCTACCACTTTGGCTTTTCCTGACCCTGTGGATTTAGGTGTAATAGATTCTGTAGCAGTATCACTCATGAATGCCCTCCTCGGAGTTCTTTAGATACCTCTCCTGAAATTCTTGCGAATTCTGCGTCAAACCGTAATTCCGGTTTTCTGGGATATTCGAAAGGGATGTCAAAGGATGCGACTATATTCCCTGGTCTAGCTGACATGACTAATACTTTAGTTGACATAAATACTGCCTCAGTGATCGAATGCGTAATGAATAGGCCAGCAAAACCCTCCCGAAGAAAAAGTTGCTGGGTCTCTTCATTTAGATGCTCCCGAGTGATCTCGTCAACGGCTCCGAAAGGTTCATCAAATAAAAATACAGGTGGTTTAAGAGTCAAAGTTCTCGCTAATGATGCTCGCATTTTCATGCCACCTGACAAGGATTTTGGATAATGATTTTGAAAGCCCTGTAAACCGACGAGGTCAATAGATGCTTCTGCAAGTTCTCGTCGTTCGGCTTTGCCCATTCCGTGAAGCTCGCAGATAAGCTCAACATTCCCTAACACTGTTCTCCAGGGAAGTAAGGTAGCATCTTGGAATACATACCCCAACCTGTCTCTATCGACAGCAACTTCTCCGGCTGTTGGCTCTAAAAGACCAGAAGCAATTTTTAGTAGCGTCGATTTTCCGCAACCAGATGGCCCCACGACAGTCACAAACTCGCCTTTATCAACTGAAAATGAAATATTCTGCAATGTCTCTGTTCCATCTGGAAAGATCATTCCGATGTCGTTGAAGGCTAAAGCAGCGCTTCCATTATCGCCCATTGATGGTTCCTTTGCTATTACGTAATCAACGAAACAATACATCGTCTTCAGCCGTTTAGCGAACTAAAAGTATTAAGAGTTCATTTCTTAACCTCCAAATGAAGGCTCACAGTGTGATGTAGGATTTATTTATGGTGATTGAGTTTCTAACGTTTACGGTTCCACTTCCGAAGCAGAAGAAATGGAAAGCATTAGACGAAAGCATATGGACGAATTTTTTATCTACTCAAGATGGATTTCTGCGAAAAGAACTATGGCAGTCCAGTGACGATTCAGAGAAACTCCATGCAGTTATTTGGTGGCGAGATATGGAATCATGGAAAGCCATATCGGAAGAGCAAATAAAGCTAGTAGATAGAGATATGGGTGATTACCTAATTAAGCCTGAGATGCACAAATTTAGTGTTATTGCTAGTCCTCAATAGGCATTGGAGTTGCCTTTGAACTAGGATTTTGTATGAGGTCGAAATGAAGACAGGAATTTTTTTATTCGGTGGCGTTGAGATGGATGATGCAGGAGCAGGTCCCCCCGCGCCAACTGATAGAAGATACGGTCCGAAAGAAATATGGCATGCCACTGAAAGAATTCTAGATATGGGGGTCCTCTCGGATAAACTCGGCTTCGATTCTTATTGGCTAACTGAACACCACTTCCAATATGAAGGGTACGAAGTCGTGCCAAATGGGATGATGCTTGGGGGAATACTCGCAGAGCGAACAGACAAAATACAAATAGGTATGATGTTCAACGTTGTGGGGCAATGGCACCCACTTAAACTCGCAGAGGATTTCGCGACTCTGCATAATATCTCAGGTGGTCGTGGGGCGTTGGGGATCGCTCGCGGAACAGTGCCACGTGAGGCGGAAAACCTTGGTTCAAAAATAGGATCGTATGATAACCCTGACAGTCTTGCAGCCGATGAATTCAATCGAAAACAATTTGATGAAGCAGTTGAAGTCATTCGGCTAGCTCTTGATAATGACACTTTCAGCTACGATGGGGAAGTCTATACCTTTCCTGTCGCAGGAATCCCGGATAGAGGTGGTTTCGTTAAGGACCTTACATTAGTTCCTAGACCTTTATACCCCTATGAGATTTGGCAAGCTATTACTTCACCTCCCACCCTTGAAACTGTGCCACGAAAGGGTTGGGGCGGAGTTATGTGGCTAAAACATTTTGAGTTCATGAAGCAGTTTTGGAATAAATATGCATCTATCTATCAAGAGGCCCACGGAATTGATTTAGCCCCTGGAGAAAAGCGAAAGCTTGTCTTGTGTACTTGTATTGAAGACACGCATGAATCAGCGATTAACTCGGTTCGCGATGGTCATGATGAAATGTGGAAATTTTTAGGTCCATATGGATGGAGTAAAGGCTACATGGGCGCTAATGGTGGTCCGGCAGAATCGGGTCTTATTCCTACTCTTGAAGAATCAATTGAAAATAAAGTCTGGTTGGTTGGGACAGCAGACGAAGTCGCTGAACAGATTCGGTGGTACTGCGACTACCTAGGGGGGGTTGAGAACCTTGTCCTATTTCCCGCAATGCCCGGCGACCGTTATACAAAAGTTGAGGAACAACTTCACCGGCTAGCTGAAGATGTTATGCCCCAGCTGTAAACCCCTTTTGTTACTAAAGCGAACAAACAGGATTTCATCGTGACTGTCTTAGTTGTCCAATCACATCCAAGTGAAAAGAGTTTTAATGAAGCCATCCTCACACGTGTAATTTCTCACCTTGATACAGCTCGCACTGATACTACTTTGATCCGCCTAGGTAAAGAAAAAACTATTCTTGATACAAATATCAAAAAACCTGATTCCATAATTTTCATCTATCCAACATGGTGGGGCGGATACCCCGCTTCTTTCCTCGAGTGGGTAAACCTAGTTCTCACAACTCAAAATGATCTATTCGTTAATGTTAAATCAATTCTGTCAATAACAACTCATGGTTCAAGCAAGTTAGTAAATCTTGTGCAAGGCGAATGGGGGAGAGCATATACAAAACGTAAGATCGCCACTGTCTGCCATACCGATGTCAAGTTGAAATGGGTTTCCCTTTACAAGATAGACAGACGAGCCGATTCAGAACTTGAAGAGTTCCTGCAAGCTATTGGTACCGAACTAGACAGGGCAATCAAGAACTAATTTACTTTATTTTGTTTAAGTTCCTCTCAGCTGTGGTTCCAAGATCACCAATGTTTTCGCTAACCGAAAGAAAAGTCTTGCACCGTAACCCGGCGTTCATTCGGATAGCCCTCAGAAGCGAACTATTCGGATCTGACCACTTCTTGATGCTTGTGTTTGGTTCAGCAAGAATCAAAAAGTTGATAAACCGTAAATTCTTTAGCGTACCTTTAACCTTCCCACTCTCAGTAAAAGTAAATGAGACACCAGGTATGAATACTCTCTCAAACCAACTTTTTACCATTGGTGGGAAAATACCGTTTTTGAGTGGATAACAAAGAATTAGCCCGTTTGTTACTTTCACTAATTCTGCCGATTTCCTTTGGGATAAAGTTACCAAGTTATGATCATCGTGATAAGAATCTCTTTCGGCTCCTGACATGAAATTACCGAAACCCTCTTCAGCTAGATTTAAGGAGGATATTCTGTGACGCATTTGAATCAACTCATCAAAAATGATTTGAGTTGGGGAATTTGAATCGGTGAAGCCATCTACAAGCAGGATTTCCATAAATCAACTATTCCATACTTTTACGAACCTTAGAAAAGTAGATAAAGACTTGTATCATGTCAACTTGCCTGTATTGTCAGTCCATGGCTCAAAGAATGGGACTTTACCTACAAGACAAGCATAAAATAAGTTATGAACTTGAGATAGCGCAATTTGCTGAAGAGAAAGGTTTCTCTGAGATATGGCAAGCCGATACAAGACTAGCGCGTGATTGTGTTGTGATGATGAGTGCTTTAATAGCTTCAACATCACGCATAAAGATTGGCAGTGGAGTTCTTCCTATATACACACGCAACCCAGCAGTTATTGCTGCATCTTGGAGCACTATGTGGGAACTCGCAGGGCTAACCCCTGAGGGAGAAAGTAGAGTCATGCTTGGGTTAGGAGCATGGTGGGAACCTATCGCCTCTAGAGTTGGGGCGGATCGTAGACTGCCCCTACAGGCGATGCGTGAAAATATTGAAGCGATTCGATCTCTCTTCACTATGGAAGAGACCAGTTACGAGGGTGACTTTGTCAAACTTGACAAAGTTAAACTAGATGTCGCATATGGATCAACAGAGCCGAGGACTATACCCATATACATAGGAGCTACAGGTCCCAAAATGCTGCAGCTAAGTGGCGAGATATGTGATGGACCGGTCCTCAATTATGTAGTGTCAACGGAATATATAAAGGATGCGGTTGAGCAAGTTGAAATCGGTGCGAATAGAAGCGGAAGGGAAATCAAAGACATAGATAGACCTGAACTAATAGCTTGTGCCTTATCTGACGACGACCCAAAGAGTGCAGTTATGGCAGGGAAATCACTAGTGGCGTACTACTTAGGAACAGAACCTCACATCATGAAAGCCTCAGGAGCTGATCCCGGCCTTGTAGACAAAGTCAAAGAGATAGTCGGTTGGCCAGCAACAGAAGAGGATTATAAGAGAGCTGCACACTTAATCCCTGATGATCTAGTCAGGAAATTGATGGCTGTTGGGACTTCAAGTGAGTGTAGGGATAAAGTTTCAGAATTCATCGAAGCAGGTGTTACATGTCCTATTCTTTACCCCATTATGGATGATATTGAACCGGTTATTGAGTCATTTTCGGAGTGGGAAGTCGGAAGGTAACATGTCAGAGAACAGTCCATTAGGTATTGATATCCTGATTGAGAATACCGCTGTTCTTCTTCTCGACGACAAATTCACTGTCGTGGACCCTGGTTGGGTCGCTGTCAGTGGAAATGTAATCAAAGAAGTCGGTACAGGTGCCCCTCCAGCGGGTGTTCGTGAGGGTGCTGAGACAGTTATTGATGGGTCGGGTACAGCGACAATGCCTGGCATGACTAACGCACACACTCATTTATTTCAAACTTTTTTCAGAGGGCTTGGTGACGATAAATCACTTTTAGATTGGCTCGAACATTGTATTTGGCCTGGTGCCGTGCACCTAGACGCACATACTGCGAAACTGGCAGCGATGGTTGGACTAATTGAGAACTTACGAACAGGAGCCACATCTGTCATTGACCATCAGTACATCCATATAGATGAAAGTATTGATGACGCGATCTGTGAAGCCGCTGATGAGCTCGGAGTGCGGTTTCTGCTCGCACGTGGTTGGGCAGATCGAAATTATGAGCCATCTCTAACCGAAACTCATGAACAGGTAATCGAAAGAACACGAACAGTTCGTAACAAATGGCATGGCACCAACAATGATCGGATCACCATAGAGCTCGCCCCCTTAATTCCGTGGGGCTGTAGTGACGAAGCTATGTCGCAAACGATAAGTGAATCACGTTCGTGGGGAGCTGGAACTCACATACATTGTGCGGAAACCCATACCGAGGTTGAAATGAGCATTGATGAGCGGGGGTTACGCCATGTTGAATGGCTCTCACAACTAGGGGTATTAGGTCCAGATACTCAATTAGCTCACAGTGTTTGGTTAGATGATAATGAGTTAGACCTTATTGCAGAAAGCGGGTCAATAGTAGTTCACTGCCCCGTAAGTAATATGTATCTAGCCTCTGGAGTTCCGAGAATTCTGGACATGATTGATATGGAAATTCCAGTTGCTCTTGCAAGTGACGGGCCAGGAAGCAACAACCGTCAAGACATGTTCGAAGTGCTTAAAGCCACAATCTTGTTGCAAAAGGTTCATAATCTGAACCCGACCGCTCTCCAACCTGAGGATGCGTTAACGATGGCATGTCGTGGAGGCGCGCGAGCGCTAGGGAAAGAAACACAAATCGGGCAAATCTCAGCGGGTTATAAAGCAGATTTAATTGTTGTTGACCTTGAAACCGTTTTCACAGCGCCTGTGCACAGCGTTGCGAGCTCGTTAGTCTTTTGTGCATCGCCATCACAAGTGCGACATGTCATGGTTGATGGTCAACTATTGATCCAAGACTCGATGCTGCTCGGATTAAATGAAATGGATATCCTTGCTCAAGCTAATGATGCGGCACAAAAGTTATTCGCGAAAGCCGGAATAGAATCTAGACTGACTAGATCCTCTGAAGCTGCTAACTAGTCGAACCGATTACTGGACGCTCTTCTTTCACAACTCGCTCTTCAGGCGATGAGAAACTCCAAACTACATCATCATCTTCGTCATCGGTTTCGCTATCCATTATTGGGGCATCCTCTGCGCCAGTCTGAGAAACAACTTCAGGGAGATCCTGATCGCTCTGCTCAGTGTTCAATGAGGACCCCGAAGGCTCTTCAATAGCGGATGCATCCTCACTAGTTTCTCGTTCCGGTTCAGTAGTGTCCGGTTGAGATTTTTCAACAAGGTGGGAAAGGTAAATGGGATTATTCGACTTTGGATAACCTGGAATAGATCCTGTGATGATCCTGACCCTGCTTTCAGATGAGCCCAGGCGTTCTTGGATGACATCCGCAAGCTCCTTCATTTTCGCTGCCGCTTCGCATTGAATCAAAACTTGACACGTGAACTTGCCCGTAACAAGGGCAATGTCACATACTTCTTCAATGTCTTCTAATACACTTGCGATTCTCTCAGCTTTTGCCCCGTTCGGTAGGACTACATCTACATAGCCTCTCGGAAGTAATTCGTCTCTGTAATTTGCTAACTCAATTGTGAAGCGGCTAATGATACCTGATTTCATCAGATTGTTAACTCTCACACGAGTAGCGGAATGGCTTCTACCGATTGCCTTTGATATTTCCGTGACAGTCCGGCGAGAATCTTCTTTTAATTGCATGAGGATTTCTTGGTCTAGTTCGTCCATGAAGCGATTATAGCTATTTATTGTTTTAATTGTCGCAATATTCAATTAAATTCACAAAACCACAATCATCGAATATTTCTCAAAGACTTGTTGAGAGCCGCTCTTGAAGAGGAAAGTGCGATTTGTGTCCCTTTATCCTTTCCATTTTGGATTCAATTTTCATGAATCAACCAAATTTGACCGGGACAAAATTTAGTTAGACCTCTTTTCAGCTATTTTCGTTGCAGGTGAAATTAAGTTATTTCAACCGTCTAAATTGACTAGCGATTTTTGTTGTAGTTGGTTTTTTGCCTAGAAATATAACTTTTAATTGTTACGTTATTCAATTCATTTCCTTGCAAGGATGACTGGACTGAATGAAGCCACTTAATATCAAGAAAACATCGCCGCGTAAATCGCAGGTGCCATCTGTTAAGCAGGTCAATTCACGACGTCCAAATCTCTGGAAAAAAGTAGTTGCCTTTACGTTTTTTGCTGTAATTCCAGTACTTTTTGCACAAAAAGCGGTTTTCGCTGAAGGTGAAGGCTTCACGATTGTTGAAACGTCAGGCTCAACTTCCGTCGATGAATCAGGTACCAGTGATGTTTTCACTATTGTGCTGAATGTCCAGCCAGCCTCTGATGTTACCCTGTCAATCTCCGATGGCAGTTCCGACGAGACATCAATTTCACCCACCACGGTTACTTTCACAAACAGCAACTGGGACTCCGCTCAGACTGTAACGGTAACCGGTAGTGATGATGACATCATCGATGGATCCCAAACGTCGACTATAACAATTTCCGTCGTTGACGAGATCTCTGATAATGCTTACGACTCCGTAGCAGATCAGACGTTATCTGTAACTACAACTGATGATGATGCGGCAGGGTTTACCATTACTGAGACCCTCGGAGCTACCGAAGTAGACGAAACAGGAACTACAGATACTATTTCAGTAGTTCTAAATGCTGAACCAGCATCTGATGTCGTTATCTCAGTCACTTCGTCAGACACTGGGGAAGTAACCGCTTCACCCGCTACTCTCACGTTTACCGCAGCTGACTGGGATATTGCAAAAACCGTCACACTCACAGGCGCTAATGATGACCTGGTTGACGGGTCCCAAACGTCGACTATAACAATTTCCGTCGTTGACGGAAGCTCTGACGATGATTTTGACGGTGTAGCAGACCAAACAGTATCTGTAGCAACAACTGATAGCGACGTGGCCGGATTTACAGTCATCGAGTCGGGCGGAACAACTACGGTAGCCGAAGACGGTTCCACAACAGACGACTTTACCGTTGTTCTCGATGCGCAACCCATTTCGGATGTCGTTATTTCAGTCACCTCCTCTGACACTGGGGAAGTAACCGTCTCACCCGCAACCTTGACATTCACATCCGGAAATTGGGATAGTTCCCAGACAGTAACGGTTACCGGTGTTGACGATTCCCTGATTGACGGGTCACAAACAACCACTGTCACTATTGCAGTTGTAGATGAGAGCTCAAATGATAGTTTCGACAGTCTTTCAGACCAGACGGTTTCAGTCTCAACTGCTGATGATGATACGGCCGGATTTACTGTTACCCAGACCGATGGGTCCACCAGTGTGACCGAAGGAGGGTCTACGGACCTCATTACCGTGGTTTTGGACGCTCAACCAACCTCAGACGTGGTCATAACAGTTGTCTCCTCCGATACTGGAGACGCTACCGTATCGAATTCAACCCTTACGTTTACTGCTGCGAACTGGGATACAGCCCAGACAATAACCGTGACCGGCGTCGATGATGACCAAGTAGATGGCAACCAATCCACTAACATAACGATTTCAGTGGTTGATGCAAGTTCAGACAACGATTTTGACGGTGTAGCTAATCAAAATGTTTGTATAGAGACTACCGATGACGATTCCGTAGGCTTTACCGTGGTTGAAACAAGTGGATCAACAATA
>MDTB01122514.1_pt1 | contig 136673 bp, 135 predicted proteins | sample 811161 | NCBI WGS metagenome assembly MDTB01 (sample SAMN05326650, study PRJNA326480) | marine metagenome | isolation source: seawater | place: Mediterranean Sea | collected 2009 | reverse complement strand
TCTGAAGTTATAGGCTCTTCTTTACTTTCTTCTACAGGTTTAGCAGCTGTTGATTCTGAAGTTATAGGCTCTTCTTTACTTTCTTCTACAGGTTTAGCAGCTGTTGTTTCTAAGGCTCCTTTTGTTTCTTTATTGTCTATATTTTTCTCAGTTTCTATCAGAGGGTTTGACTCATTATTTATATCTTCAACTATTTTAACCAATCCTTCTTCTACTAATTTATCTGCATCTATCCTACTAACATCTATTACTACACCATCTGGAAATCTTACACCATTTACAATGCCTGGCTTTAACATTTCAACTCTGACCCAACTCTCCTCAGTTTCAAATTCTTGATTGTTTATATTATTAGTTTCTTGCGAAGACATTTCTAACTTTGGTTCTATTTTTCTTTGTAATCTAGGCTTGTCTTCTAAATTATATTCTTTTTTTGTGTATTCTCTTAAAACTTGTACTCTTGCAGATAATGCAGCAAGCCTATTAATATTATTGGTTTCATTTAAAAGTATTTCATTAACTATTTGAGAAACTTCCTTAAGTGATCTACCTTTTACTCTTTCTAATAAGGCATCTCTCATTTTTAGAACTTCTGGTGCTAGGTTCATAATTACTCCTGATATAGATTAGTATCATTTTGGCATTGTATTTGCAAATTACGAACCAAAATAAAAAACTTTTAATTATGCAAGGTATAAAACAGAATATAAAAATGCTAGGAGCTTCCTTAAGCTTACGAGCTAAAAGAAATGAAATTTTAGCATCTAATATTGCTAATGCGGCTACGCCACATTATAAAGCTAGAGATATTGACTTTGAAAAAGAAATTAAAAAATATCAAACTACAGGTCCTATAAAAACAACTGACGTTCAACACATACCTGTCATGAGGCCTGCATCACCAGGACAAGTACAATTTAGAAAAAATATAAACCCTAGTTTAGATGGAAATACAGTAGAATTAGCAGTTGAACAACTTCAGTTTGCTGAAAACTCTATGAAATACCAAAGCACATTATCTTTTTTAAATGGTAAAATTAATAGTTTAATGTCTGCAATTAAGGGGGAATAATATTATGGGAATAAAAAATGTTTATGATGTAGCTGCAAGAGCGATGTCAGCTCAAATAGTAAGAATGAACGCTATTGCATCTAATTTAGCAAATGCAAATAATGTTTCTGGCGATAAGGAAAATGTTTATAAACCACTTAGGCCAGTTTTTAAAACTGTATATGCAGATCAATTAAAACAAACAGGTTTATCAACAGTAGATGCTATTAGAGTAGAAAGTTTAGATAGAGAGCCTATTAAAACATATCAACCCAATCACCCTGCAGCAGATGAGGAGGGTTATATTTTTAAGGCTGCTGTGGATATGGATGAGGAAATGGTAGAAATGCTAGAAACACAAAGACAGTATACTAACAATATAGAAGTATTAAATACAATAAGAAATTTAACTATGAGAACATTAAATATAGGAAAGTAAAGGTAACATATGACTGAAATTAATAAGACATCTCAACAATCATTACAAAGAATATTGGATAAGTTGGGAGTAAAGTCTGCTGAGGATAAGAATGTAGAAGAAAATAAATCAACACTTGGGCAAGAAGATTTTTTAAAGTTGATGACTACTCAACTACAAAACCAGGATCCTTTTGCTCCTATGGAAAATGGAGATTTTATTGCCCAAATGGCACAATTCTCTACCGTTACTGGAATAACTGAAATGGGAAATCAAATGAAATCCCTTAATGATAAATTAGATGGATTTAGAATTGCTACTGCATCTCAATATCTAGGTCATTCTGTTTTAGTTCCAGGTAATGTAGTTAGACCAAATGGTAATAATAACATTGAAGGAGTAATTGATGTTCCTAATGCTACTACAAAACTTCAAGTCTTTTTTCAAAAAGAAAATGGAGAGATCTTAGATCAACTTGATTTAGGTGGACAAAGTAGAGGTTTAGTAGGTTTTAGTTGGGAAAATATGCCTGAAGAAATAAAAAAAGAAAATAAAAAAATATTTATTTCTGCATTCTTAGGAGATAATCCAGATCAAGCTTTGGCTACTTCAGTATTTTCTAAAGTTTTAGGAACATCTACAGAAAACAATCAAATAAAATTAGATGTTGATGGATATGGCCTAATTGATGCAAGCAAAGCAGTTAGGTTTAGGAATTAATATTTAAACAGGAGAAAGAAATATGTCGTTTTATACAGCATTAACAGGTCTTAACGGTTCACAAGCAGATATAGCTGCAACTTCAAATAATATAGCAAACGTTGCTACTACTGGATATAAGAGGTCAAGAGCTGAATTTGGTGATATTTTTGCTACCTCTCCTTTGCAGAACTCATCTTCTTCGATTGGTTCTGGTACAATTTTAAAAGGTATTAAGCAGCAGTTTACTCAAGGAAACATTGCTTCATCTCTTAATGCATTGGATTTAGCTATTTCTGGGCAAGGATTTTTTGCTCTAAAGCCTTCTGCAACTTCTAATCAAACAGTTTTTACTAGAAATGGAGCATTTAGTGTAAATAATGACAGATTTATTGTTGACTCTTCAGGTCAATTTGTGTTGGCGTTACCCGTTAGTGCTGATGGATCAGTTGAAGGAAGCACTATTACTGATGCTAAAGCTTTAAAGCTTGCTCTAGAGTCAGGTGAAGCAAAAGCTACTGAGAATATGCAGTTAGCAGTTAATTTAAATTCATCTTCTCAAGTATTTGAAAATTACAATAATAGTACTTTTAAACAAGATGATCCAAGCACTTACACAGCTTCTACTTCTATAACTATTTTTGATAATCTTGGAAAGCCAGTTATAGCAACAGTATATTTTATAAAAACACAAGTTGCTTCTGGAGATAATAATACTCATAAATATCAGACTGTGTTTGTTGTTGATGGAAATGTCATCGAACCAGCTTTATCAGAAGCTCTAGATACTACTAGTGGAGAAGCTCTATATATTGATAGATTTGGTCAGCTAGTTAAAGAGTCAGAAGTTCCAAAAATTGCAGTCAAATCAATTAGTAGCCCTCTTTATTATTTAGATGATCTAGATGCACCTCTGGCATCTTCAGCAGCATCAGTAACTGGTACCTCAGTAGAAGGCGCTTTTGAAGAAGTAGGAGACACAATTACAATAGTAACAGATCCACTACAATATAACTCAACTTATGGAGCTAACAGTCAAAATACAAAAACATTCTGGGGAAAAGATTTTTTAACAGTAAGAGTAGATGACGAAGGTGGAGATAAGGCTTTTACAAGTGTAGACATAAGGCCAGGAACGTATACAGCTGAAACTTTAGCTGCAGAGGCAGAAAGAGCGATAAATAATGCTCTTAGTGATGATAAAAAAATATCACTTGATCCTACAAAAGATGGTACATTTTCTATAAAATTTAATCAAATAAACGCAGATGATGAAGTAGTGGCATTAGATCCTATTTCTGTAAATTTGTTGACTGATACGTTTGTCACTAGTAGTTTATTTACTTCTGGAATTGCTAATGAAGCTACTCCTAATATGAGCAGAGATGAGTTTTTAGCACACGCTCAACTGAGAATTAACGATGCTTTAAATAGAAAAGCAGTAAGTGCAGATGAGTCAACAGTTGCTGCTTCTACATTAGGCGTGAGTACTAAATTATTCGCACGAACTGTTGGTACAGCTATGTCAGCAATTCATACAAATTCAGAGGTTTTTTCTTTTGATTACTATAAAAATGCATCAGATCCAACTACTGTTGATACAACGAATGATTTAAATAAAAAATATTTAGCTTACTCATATTATAATAATGCACCATCTTTAAAAGTTTTTAATAATAGACTTGGAACTGCAAAAAACGCATCAGGAAATACAGTTGTAAATGATTCATCAGGTCTTAAAGTATATTTAAACTCTAGTGATGCAACATCCTTGAATGTAAATGATAGTACTACTTGGCCTTCAAAGGTAATGATAGTTGGCAGGTTTACAGATACTTCTGGTACGAATAACACTTCATTTGGAGAATCAAAATTAGATGGAAGAGAATTTACAGTTTCTAGTGTTAAAGCTGATGCAACTAGTGGACAAAAATACCTTCTTTTATCTACAACAGATACTGATACAGTAAATATATCAGATGCAGATGTTCAAATATTCCATACAGAAGCAACAGATGTAGAAGCATTTTTTGAAGGAGGAACAGATGTTTTTGATGGATCTACTACTAACTTTAGTAGCAGCAAGGTTGTTTTAAGAGAAATATTCAAGCATTCTTATAAAAATACTGATGTAGCTCTAGAGAGCAGAGGTTGGAATGGAGGTCCTTCAGCTGTAGTTACTTCTTCATCTCTGATAAATACGAATAATAATATAACTATAGGTGTAGATGGAGGCTCTACATCTACCATAGCATTAAATATTGCAGCAAGTTTAGATAATGCAGGAATTGCTGCTGATATAGAATTAGATATTAATAATGCTTTAGGTAGTGATAAGGTAACAGTCGAATGGACAGGAACTAATTACAAAATAATGTCTAATACTGGAACATCCAGTGGAGCAATTGCAATTTCATCTGTTGGATCAAATCTTTCTTCTCTAAACCTAGATGGAGTTTATGGATGGGTTGGTTCTGAGACTAGTGCAATATCAAGTACAACTGCTACCAACTACGGTCAGACTTTTACTGTTCCAGCAGCTCAAACCATATCTCTAAAGGTAGGTGGTACTGCTAATGCAGCTGACATAACCATAGCTGCAGGAAGTTATACAAATTCAACTCTAGCAACGGAAATGACAACTAAAATAAATGCTGATGTTAGTATTGCAGGCGTAACTGTTGTATGGACAGGTGAGTCATATGCAATTACACATGCTTCAAGTGCAATTACTGAAGTTGTAGTAACGGATGCGCTAGATTCACATATTAAATTAAGTGCATTATCTGGAGGTAAAGCATCCAACTCAGGTGCAGATACTACAGGTTTTTCAATTTTTTCTAATTTTCAAACTAGTTTAAAAGGTAATGCCACAACTGGAGAAGGAAATTTAAACAAGCTAGGTTTGGCTGGAACTTCTACTGTTGCTGCATATAGTGAGCATGATATTGGTAGTCAAGGTTATTCTGTTGCTACAACTACTACTGATTGGGTAAATGAAAAAAAACCACCAATAAAGATTGCTTATGATGTTGAAAATCAACAATTCACTTTTGAAGGGGATGGATCAATTATTGGACCTAGTCAGGCAAGTAAATTTTATTCATTTTCAATATTTGGCCCCTCTACAACTACTAATAGTATAGGTTTAAAAGCATCTGCTAATGCCCCAACATCATTAGTAGGAGGTGGAGAAAAATTAAGTTCAGAGCCATTAATCTTTAAAGGAACCAATGTTTCAACTAATCAAGCTTATGGAGTTACAGTTTCATATAATTCTAACCTCAATAGATTTACTATAAACAGTGCAACCACTGGAGAAAAAATACTTGCAGATGGTGCAGTTGGAGTTTCAGAAACCACAACGGCATCTAATATAGAAATAGGAAGATTAGCAATTACTAGTGGTACGGCAACTTCTAACGAAGGAGGTTTTGGAGGAACTAATGCTCTTTTTGGTCTAGGTACAACAACAGCAGTAAGTAGTACTGCTTCTGGAACAGCTAGGGGTTTGGCATCACAACCTGCAGTTTTAAATGGTAAAACATCAAACGAGGATTTATCTAAAGAATTTTTTCTATCTGCTACTTCACAGGAAAATGTTTTTCTTATGAACGTAGACGGAGTAAGTTCTCCGGTAAGGGTTCCAGAAGGTACTTACACCGGTTCAACTCTTGCAGCAGCATTACAATTAAGAATTAATCAAATGGAAAGTACAACAGGTAAAACTGTTAATGGTGTAAAAGTAGCTTATGATTTGACAAATAATAGATTAACTTTTACTACAGGAACTACTGGTCCAAAAAGTCAAATGTTTGTTTCTGGTGCAGCAAGACTAGGTTTAGATGATCTTGATGTAGCTTCTGGTTCTACTCCTATAATTTTTGATTTACCATCTGCTGCAGCAACAATAGATGGAAAAAATGCTTATGTTAATTCTGATACAGAAATAGTTACAGTAGCTCCAGAAGATATGTTTGATCCAAATGATGCTACAGTGAAAGCTTATACAAGAGTATTTTTAAAGCCTGGAGAATTAACTTTTGATACAAAAGGGGGCTTAGTTAGTCCAACTCAACAGGTTGAATATAAAGGAGATTTTCCAGCAGACATAAACACAGGAAAGGATGCTCTTTCAATAGATCTTGATTTGAGTTTTGCCGACTCTACTCAGTTAGCTTCTCCTTTTTCTGTAACCTCAGTATCTCAAGATGGTCAAACAGTTGGAAGACTAGATGGTTTAGATATTGATGCATCAGGATTAGTTAGAGCTAATTATACTAACGGTGATAACGTTGCTTTAGGAAGATTGGTAATATCCAACTTTAACAACCAAAATGGATTAAAACAAATAGGTAATGCTACTTATGTTGAGACCTCAGTTTCAGGTACCGCTATTGTTGGTGAAGCTGGAGCCGATGGTTTTGGTACAATATTATCAGGATCCTTAGAAAGATCTAATGTTGATATAACAGAGGAATTGGTAAGTTTGATTACTGCTCAAAGAAACTTCCAAGCAAATGCAAAGTCAATTGAAACCAATTCAACTATTACCCAAGCAATAATCAATATTAGGAGTTAGTAAGTAAGGAATTTAAAAGGACTAAGTTATGGATAAAATGATACATACGGCTTTAAATAGTCTAAAAATGGTTCTCCAGAATCAGCAAATAACTTCACAAAACATATCTAATGCTTCTGTTGTAGGTTATAGAAAAGATGCTAACTCAGAGTTTGGAACTGCCTTTCTAAAAGGCGAAGATCAACTAAATGCAAGAGTTTTTGCTACCAGACAGATAGGCGTTTTTTCAAATAAACAAGGAGAGTTAGAGTCCACTGAAAACCCTTTAGATGTAGCAATAAAAGGCGAAGGTTTTTTTATAGTTCAGCCAAAAAATGGAGATATAGCTCTTTCTAGAAGGGGTGATTTTTCTTTTGATCAAGAAGGGCAATTAAAAGATGGAGATGGTAGTTTAGTTTTAGGAAAAGATTTACAGCCTATTGTTATTCCTGCCTTTAGAAAAATAGAAATTTCTGGTGAAGGAGAGATAAGAATTAATGCATTAGAAGCACCGTTAGACGCACCTTTACAACTAATAGCCACTTTAGGAACAAACTCTGGAGAAGAATTAAATTTAGAAAAAGGTACAGATGGTTTTATAAGACCTAAGAAAGAAGTTGATGATCAAGGACAAGAAAATACTCCTGGTATAGAAGCGGGAGAAGGCGTGTTTATGGTTAATAATTATTTAGAAAAATCAAATGTAAATCCTATAGAAGAGTTGATTATGACTCTTGAACATCAAAGAAATTATGAAACTCACGTTAAGTTTATTGATCTTGCAAAACAAATGGATGAAGGTGGAGCAAGTTTAATGAGAGTTCCTGAATAAAATATTTATAATTATCATTAACAATTAATTCATTGGCATAGTCTTTGCAGAATATCTAATAAATATTCTAGGAGGTAAACCATATGAGTACAAATTCTATGCATGTAGCAAAAACTGGGCTTAACGCTCAGCAAAGAAGAATGCAAGTAATAGCTAACAATTTAGCCAATGTAAATACAACAGGTTTTAAGAGAGAGAGAGTTAATTTTGAAACACTTTTATATCAAGTATTAAGAAGTAGCGGAGAACAGACTTCAGCAGATACTAATTTAACATCTGCTTTCTCTGTTGGTACAGGAGTAAGAATAGTAAATGCAGATAAGCTATTTAGCCAAGGAAGTATTGTATCAACTGATAATGCTCTAGATTTAGCAATTGATGGGAGTGGTTTTTTTCAAGTCTTGCTTCCTGATGGTAGAATAGGTTTTACTAGAAATGGAACTTTTTCAAGAAATAATGAAGGTGCTCTTACTACCTCAAGTGGATTTGTGATACAACCAGAGGTTGTAATACCAGAAGATGCACAAGAAATTAATGTTTCATCTGATGGTGTCGTCTCTGTTCAACTTCCTGGTGCAGTTGAACAAGAAGAGGTAGGACAAATTGAATTAGCAGAATTTCAAAATAGAAATGGATTACAGCCTATAGGAGAAAGTTTTTTCGTGGAAACTACCGCTAGTGGTGAAGCAATAGTGGCAAATCCTTTGGAAGGCAGCTTCGGAAAACTAGTTCAAGGAGCTTTAGAAAGTTCTAATGTTAGTGTAGTCAAGGAATTAGTAGATATGATTGAAACTCAGAGAGCCTATGAAGTTAATTCAAAGGCAATATCTTCTGTTGATGAAATGTTAAGATTTATTTCTAATAACCTTTAGGTGAATTTAATGAAAATTATTATTAAATTAATTCCACTAATAATTACTTTGGGAGGCTGCTCTACTTATATTGAAAATAAAAAAGCAGAGGAATTTATTCCTATACATCAAGAAATTTCATTTACCGAAAAAGATAATACCATAGATGGATCTATATATGACGAAAAAAGCTTAGGTTTTTTTGCTAGTGATAGAAGAGCTAAAAATGTAGGGGACATATTAACTGTTACTCTTAATGAATCTTTAAGTGCAAGTAAATCAACTACTAATACTACCTCAAAAGCTGATACTTTTGGAGTAACTTTACCACCATTATTTTCCAATGGAGCTGCAACTAGATCAGTAGCAAGTCAGTTAGATAATAAGCTAGGTATAGGAAATGGTGGAATTGATAGCACAGATTTTTCAGCAGGAGCTAATCAATCATTTTCAGGAGCAGGAACAGCTGCTCAAACTAATACACTATCTGGAAGTATGACAGTTACTGTAGTTAGAGTTTATCCAAATGGTTATTTAGAAATAAAAGGACAAAAAAAACTAGTTCTTAATGATGGAAGTGAATACTTAAGGTTAAGCGGAATAGTTAGGCCTGAAGATATATCAGCAAGTAATACTATTTCTTCTTCAAGTGTAGCAGATGCTAGAATTACTTATACTAATGCTGGAGTTTATGCTAAATCAGGCAAGCCAGGATGGTTAAGTAATTTATTTAGAGAAATATCTCCATTTTAATAGAGGAAAAATTGAATAAAAAAATTATATTAATTACATTTATCTTAAGTTTATTTTCACAATTAAGCTTAGCAGATAGATTAAAAGATCTGGTTTCTATAGCAGGAATTAGGTCAAACCAATTACTTGGCTATGGTATCGTGATAGGATTAAATGGTACAGGGGATAGTACCACTAATTTAACTCTTCAAAGCATACAATCTTTAATTTCACAATTTGATATAGTCGTAAGCACTTCAGATTTAACAGCAAAAAATGCGGCAGCAGTAATGGTTACTGCAGACCTTCCTGCTTTCTCAAAACCTGGACAAAGTTTAGATGTTACAGTTTCTGCAATTGGAAAAGCAAAATCTTTAAGAGGTGGTACATTGCTAATGACGCCTTTAAAAGGAGCTGATGGAGAACTTTATGCAATTGCTCAAGGTAATTTAGCAGTAGGAGGACTTGGAGTAGAAGGAGCAGATGGATCTAATGTTTCAGTAAATATTCCTACAGTCGGAAGAATACCGAAAGGTGCGAGTGTTGAAAAAATGGTGGAATCTCCATTTATAAGAGCAAACAATCTAGTTTTAAATTTACATCAAGGTGACTTTAGTACAGCAAATATTATTTCTGAAAAAATAAATGATATCTTTGGACCTCAAGTAGCCGTTGCATTGGATGCCACATCAATAAAAGTTAGAGCTCCGGAAGATCCTGGTCAAAAAGTCTCTTTTGTAAGTTTGTTAGAAAATATTGAGGTAGAACCGGCAAGACCTAAGGCTAAAGTAGTAGTAAATGCTAGAACAGGAACAATAGTAATTGGAGGAGATGTTAAAGTAACACCAACTGCAGTAACTCATGGAAAACTTACAGTAAATATACAAGAAGATACAGCCGTAGTCAGTGAGGCACAAGGAGCAATGCAAAATGCTAATTCTACTGTAGCAGGAGCTGCTGCAACCACTGCTGCAGACACACAAATTGGAGTAGAGGAAGAAAATGCCAAAGCTTTTGTATTTGATACAGGAACATCTCTTTCAGAAATAGTTGACGCTATAAATAATGTAGGTGCCAGTGCTGCTGACCTTGTAGCAATTTTAGAGGCACTTAGAGAGGCTGGTTCACTAAGAGCAGAATTAATAATTATTTAGGAAAAGTAAAGTGGATGGAATTACTAATTTAACAAAAAAATATGATCTAAGCTTATTGCTTAAAGATAATAAAAAAAGTTCTTTAAATAAAGATCTCAAAGAAGTAGCAGAAGAATTTGAATCTTTATTTTTAAATGAAATGCTTAAAAGAGCTCATGCTGCTAAATTGGCAGAGTCAATTCTGTCGAATGATGCCCAAGATACCTATACTTCCTTATTAAATCAAGAGAGATCTAAAGCAATTGCAAAAAGTGAAAGCTTTGGCATAGCAGAGGCTTTAGTGAATCAATTTTCTGTTAAAAATAATAAACCTCACAAACAATATAACAAATTAATAAAAGATTAAGATATGGGTAGCTTATTTGAAATAGCAAAAAGTGGCATTCAGGCTTACAGACAGGCTTTAGCAGTTACAGGCCAAAATATTGCTAATGTTAATACTGATGGTTATTCAAAAAGAGACGTGGCGTTGGAAGAAATTGGAGGAGTGCAAGGAGGGGTAACAGATGTTTCTGATCAGTCCGGTTTAGGGGTAAGGGTTGATGAAATTAGAAGATCTTTTAATGAATATATTAGCGAGAGACTAAGGTCTTCTCATTCCTCTTATGAACAAATTAAACAGTTTTCAACAGAAATAAATATTCTTGAAAATGACTTATTACCTGAAGGGAGTGATTTAAGTACTTTTATAGGAAAGTTTTTTAGTACCTTACAAGAAATAGCGGCAGCTCCAGAGGATAGTGCTCCAAGAACAGTAGCAATGGAAGCTGGAAAAGATTTAGCGAATGCTTTTAATGATAACTCTGCTAGATTAAATCAAACTCAAAATGGAGCATTTACACAGACTAAATTAGTATTAAATAAAGTAAATTTATTTTCTAATGAATTGGCTAACATAAATGCTAAACTCAAAAGTGCAGGCGCTACTACACAGGCAAATGACTTATTGGATACCAGAGATCTTTTACTAGAACAATTAGCTAAAGAAATAGAATTTACTACTTCATATGGAGATAGAGGAGATGTAACAGTTAGATTAGGAAATTCTGGACAAGGTCCAATTTTAATTTCTTCAAATAATTCATTTAGATTGAAAGCTAAGGTTACAGAAAACTCTGATTTTAGGTATGCGTTTGAGACTACTGTCAATAATATAAGTATATTTATGGTAGATGGAACAACTGAGAAGCCTACAACTCAAATAACTGGAGGAAAGTTAGCAGGTCTAGTTAATTTTTATGCTTACGTACAAGAAGTGAGATCATCAATTGATGATATAGCTTTTCGTTTAGCTAAGGATTTTAATGAAGTACAAAATAATGGAAAAGATCTAACAGGTAAAGTTGGAAATGATATGTTTCAACTAGGTTTGCCTAAAGTAAAAAAAAACTTAATATCGGGATCTGATTTAGAAGTTAATTTAGATCAAAAAAACTCAGTAGTTAACTTTCAAAATAATATAGATTTTAATTATGATGGTTCTAAGTGGCAAGATAATAATAAAAAAAGTTATAAAGGAGATAGTTTTGATTATGAAGGAGTAACAATTTCATTAACAGGAAGGGCAATTAAAGGTGATAGTTTTACCATATCATCTAATAATAACTTAGCAGACTCATTAAAATTTAATCTTAAAAGTGGTAATGAATTTGCCGCATCATCATTTAAATTAGCTGAAAGTAGTAATAATAATTTGGGTACAGGTGAACTTAGTATTGAAGGAAATTATAAAGTTCCTTCTAGTAAATTGGAAAAAGTAGAAAATGTGTTTAGTAATAGTGATAATTCACTTTTAGCTACTAGTTTCTTGAAAGAAGGAGTTGTGGCATCAATCGGTAAAAATATAGAGGAAATTTCTCTAAGATCATATGCTTTACAACCACAAGCACAGTTTGTAATAACTGATGATGAAGCTAAAACAATAAATTCTTTTTCTTTAACTTTAGCAAATGGAAATAGTATTTCAATAAATTTTAGTAGTAGTGACAAAGGTCATACGGTTTCTTCTGTAGGAGATTTAGCAGATATTTTAAACTCAGGTATTTCTCCGGGAGGAAACAGTTTCTCATTTTCTACTTATGGATTGGTTGCATCCGGGGCGAATGGAGCTTTAACTATAGCCAGTAATGATCAAGATTTTACATCTTCTAATATTTCTACAAGAGCCTCAGGTACACTTAATGCAATAGTTTCTAACCCAACAGCAAGTCAAAAAGAGGCCACGAATATAAATATTTTTACAAGGGAAGGTAAACATATTGCAGGAACCCCTTTAAAGGTACAGGACTATTCTGCTCTAATAAATGAAGAAAATGGTTTCTTTATAGACGCTGTATATAATGCTGAGTATATTAATCAGGACTATAGAAATATAGAAGTGCAAGCTACAACTACTATTTCTGATTTTACTCTCATTACTGGACATTCAGCTTCAAGAAGTGCCAATCCTGTCACAGCACAAACTCTAAGTGTAGATACTTTTAATGACAGTATAGTAGATCAAACACTAGCTATTCCAGTCAGTTCTTCTTCACAATTTACCCTGAAAGAGTTTAAGGAAAATGCTTCTAAAACTGGAATTGCAGCAGAATCTATTACTAGAGTTTCTATAGATCCTATTGCTATCACTATAAGTGGTACGGCCTCAATGTCTATTGCAGCTGGTCTGAGGGATGCTGTTTCAGTTTCTGCTTCCATACTTCCTGATGATTTAACTAATCTTGCAACAGAATTAAATAAAGTAGCTGAAATTACCGGAGTAAAAGCTATTATTACAAGTGACAAGAAAAGAATTATTCTTGAAAATAGTGATGCTGAAGATATAAAAATAACAAACTTTTCCTCTCCTAATAGTACAACTGCTACTGTTCTTGATCAATATTATAGGGCGACTTCGTCTTCCATAAGTTTGAGTTCTGCTTCAAATAGTAACTCTGCAGTTTTTACAGGTGCAATTAAGTTATCTTCTTCTGTAGATTTTGCATTAACCAGCACCGATGGAAGTTCAAACCTTACTGGTGATGCAGCAAATATTGGATTTGATAATAGTCTAGGAAAATTTGAATGGTCTGACACAGGAGAAAGTATAACTATTGATAGTATAAATTATGGACTAGCAGATAAAACAACTTCATCTAATGATGGTACGTTTGCTTCAAAAGGAATGGGAGTAGCACACTTTAAATTACCTGCTGTTGATGGTAGTTCGATTTTTATGTCTCAAGTAAATTTAGACAATTTAGAAACTATAAATAATTTAGAAGTTTTAAAATCACATCTAGTAGATGTGAGAAAAGAATCTCCAGATATTAGGGTAGTAGGAAATGTAATCAATACCTTACCAATATCAGGTACCAAGCTATCAATTGATTTTGAGGGACAAACCTATACATTAGAAACCAAAGAGAAAGAGGTAATTGTAAGTGGTGGTGAAGAGGGAAGGTTAGATGCTTTTTTAACACCAGTTTCAGGATGGAGTGGATCAAATACTACAGAAATAACTTCAGACAGTTCTTTTATAGTTTCTAGTGGAAATACATTACAACTATCTGTAGATGGCACATCATCAGGAACAATCACTTTGCCGGCCGCTACTTATAGCTCAAACTCTGCAGTAGCTTCAGCATTACAAACAGCAATCAATAGTGACTCTAATTTAAGTAATGCTGGAAAATCGGTAAGTGTAAAGTGGACTGGAACAAACTACGAAATAGTATCTAATACTGGAAGACAAACTTATAGTATTACTGATAGTACGGTAGCTAGCATTAAAGTTACGGCAATAGACAATACAATTGAAAGTGAATTAAAGTTAAGTATTTCAAATGGTGCAAGTGAGTCTATAAATGGTTACCAATTAGGAATTGTAGGAGAGGGGTCAGTATCAGCTAGTCAAATAACTTTCCCAAATAACTCTCAAAACACTACTTCAAAAACTAGCCTAGGGTTAAATACTGCTATTACAAATATAGAAGGTAAAGTAGTGACAAATAATCCTACAAATAGAAATTACTTTGATATTGAAGTTAAGACTGGATCATGGACTAGTGGAATAGTTTCAGATTTAAGTTCTACTTCTATTACATTATCCGGAACAAATACTATACAGATTTCAGTAGATGACACGGCATCAGGAACAATTACTGTTCCAAATGCAACCTATAGTACTAATGCTAATTTTGCAGCTGAATTAGAAGAAGCAATTAATAAAGATAGTACTTTATTGGCAGCTGGAAAATCGGTTAGTATATTGTATCAAGGAACAAGTGGTGGATATCAAATTGTATCTCATAATTCTACTTCCTCTGCAGCTGTAGAAGTAACAGCAGTTAGTACAGCATTAGAAACACATACAAAGTTTACATCTACCAATGGTGGTGTCAGTTCTGATTCAAGTAAATATAGAGTAAAATATACTGATGCCGCATGGCTAGGAGGTGCTGCTAATATAGCATCATCTTCAACAACAGTATCAGTTCCTAATACAAGTAGTAGAACATTTCAGTTAACAGTAGATGGAGTAGCATCTGGAACAATTAGTTTAACAGGCGGAGCTGCATATAATGCAAATACTGATATAGCTAGAGTATTAGAACAAAATATTAATGCTGATTCAAATTTGTCTAGTGCAGGAAAAAGCGTTGAAGTAAAATGGACTGGAACCGCATATAAAATTATTTCTAATGGAACTTCTTCTCAAGATGTAATGGTAACTTCCATAGACTCTGGTATAGACAATATTTTAAAGTTAAGTACTTCAAATGGAGGAGCACAAAATGACTATTCATTTGATTTATATGACTCAACTGGAACAGGAAGTAGGAGAAGTATTTTCCTAAAAGATGTTAATTTTGAATGGAATTCTAGTGATAAGAACATATCTATTACAAGAAAACTTGATACTGCTCCTTTACATGAGATATCTTTTGTTGAAGATTCAACCAATAATGAAAAGTTTGGAATAAAAGTACACCCTTATACAATAGGTTTAGTAAATAATAAAATTAAAGTTTCCAGTAATAATGGTAAACCTGTAGAGATTGCTTTTGATAGTAATGTCAGTAAAAGTAGAGTAGGAAACTCTGTTACTCTTTCTAATATTCCTAGCGAAGAATTAATAGTAGTTATTAAAGGAGGAGGAACAGCTAAAAGAGTATCATCCTTTTATAAAACTCAAGATGAATCTATTGAAAAATCAAAAGAAAACTTAACTTTTACTGTAGATACAACTAATGATAAATTAATTCATATTAAAGATAAAGATACAGGACATACAATTGCAGAAAGAACTTTATCTGATACTGGAAGATTTAAAATAGCGGGATATAATCTTAAAATTAATGGAACACCCAAAGTATCAGATAGTTTTTTTATTACTGATAATTTAGGAGGTGTTGGAGATGGTAGAAATATATTATCAATGTTAGAACTTCAAGAGGATAAATATGCAACAGAAGGAAAAGGAAACTTTCAAGAACTTTTTTCTAATATAGTTGCATCTGTAGGATCATCTGTTCAAAGTACAACTTTAAATTTAAGTTCTGCCGAAATGATAAGAGATGCTGCTGCTGGTTCTGCTTCTGAGCTAAGTGGAGTTAATATGGATGAAGAGGCTGCTCAATTAATAGAATGTCAACAAGCTTATCAAGCATCGGCACGTGTTTTGCAAACAGCTAGAGAGTTATTTGATGCACTAATTGATAGGATATAATAAATGAAAGTCAGTACAAGTTTATTTAATAAGCAACAGGTTGATAGATTTAGTAAACTTAATGAAGATATTCAATCTTTACAAAATAAAATATCAACTGGCAAAAATATTATACAAGCCTCCGATGACCCAATAGGTGCAGTTGAATTATCAGGATTACAACAAGTAAAAGAGAGGTTTAACCAGTATTCAAGAAATGCCGATAATGCTATAAACAGACTAACAATTGCTGATAACGCTTTACAGTCTATAACTAATTTAATGACAAGAGCAAAAGAGTTAGCAATTCAGGCAGCAAATGATACTTTTGGTGCTCAGGACAGAGAGGCACTCGCATTAGAACTTATTGAAATGAAAGAAGAAATATTAAGTACTGCAAATTCAACAGATAGTTCTGGTGCCTTCATATTTGGTGGTTATCATACAAATACACAACCTTTTCTAAAAAATGCTAAGGGTAATATAGAATATAAAGGTGATAGAGGAACTAACTCTGTTGCAGTATCAGAGACTAGAAATGTAGGAACTACACTAGATGGAGGAAGTGTATTTATGGCCGTAAAGTCAAATAACTCTGTTGCACCTATGTTTAATGTTTTAGAAGATATAATTAATTCAATAAGGACTGCTGCAGGAAGTGTTGTTGAAGCAAAAGCAACAGGAAAAGCAACTTTAAAAATAGAAAATGGTAACCCTGGAAATTTTAGTTTTACATTAGCTGACAACGAAAATACTGCTACTATCTCTGTAGATTTACCTGGAACAGATATTTCTAGTGTAGTGACAGCAATTAATAGCGCTGGGTTAAATATTACAGCATCTCTATCAGGAGATGTGATTACCCTTGAAGACTCAAAAAATGGACCTATAACTATTAAAGATCTTCAAATAGAAGGAATTGATAAAGCAGAGAAAGAACCAAAGTCTTTTTTAACTTTTGATGCCATAGACGGTTCTGGAAATTCTTTAGGTATTCCTCAAGTTTTATACGATAAAAACCAGACTATACAAAACAGACTAGATGATATTACTAATGTTCAAGATCATATAGCAAATCAAAAAGCTATTGTTGGAGCAAGAACTAATTCATTAGATAGACAAAAAGAATTAATTGCGCAAAGAACAATTGCAATAGAGAAAGACATGTCTAGTATATCTGATGCAGATTTAGCTGCACTAGTAACTGAACTACAAGGACAAATTACTGGATTACAAGCTAGTCAACAAGCATTTGTAAAAATTTCAAATCTTAGCTTATTTCAATTTTTGGGTTAAAAGTAAATTAAACCCCATCTACTATATTTGCTTCCTTTTTCAAAATATCCATAAGAAAATCTAAGTCTTCCTCTTCTTTTAATATATCCCATCCTGGATCCGGCTTTTCTGAAACCCCTGATCTTAGTCCAAAAACATAAGCTCTAAATGATTTCAAGGTTTTACTAGAAGCGTATTTCTTTTCTTTTAAAGGATCAAAAGCAGATCCGAATAGGCCTTTAAGTTTTCTTTTGGATCCTGGATGACTATATTTTAAAGTAAAAAAAATAAAATTATTTAATAATTCATCAGATTTTTCTGCATTTATTTCAACTAAAAACCTTAGCAATAACTCTGCCTCATTTTCTAGCTCTTCTGGGTTTACATCACTGTAATGCTCAGATAAACCAGTAGAGTATTTTTTAGCATAAGCTTTCATTGGTAAATCAGAAATAATGAACTCGAAGGCAGTTCTCGCAACTGATAAATTAAATATCCAATCTGGACAAAATGTTCCTGCCAATATTACCTCCTGATTAATAATATTATTATATTAATAATTTTGTAATTTACAATTATAATGCTACTTACAAAGATTTCTAATTCTATCAGTAAACTCTTCTAAGCTAGGCTTTACATTAAATTTATTTTCATGAACTAGAAGTGACAATCCATCCCATATAGAAATAGAAGGTTTCCAAACTATTTTAGAGTAAATTTTACTATTTTCTAAAGAAAACTCTTCTAGATTAGCATTAGAATTATTTTTTTCTTTTGTTTTAAAATCTTTACCAAATTTTTGATAAATCATATTTAATAGTATTTTAGTTGATACAGGCTCGCCCGAACCAAGATTAAAAATACCTTCTGCTTGATTTTCAACTAATGATATTATAGCCCTTGCCACATCAGATGCATGAATATAGTCTTTAGCACTGTATAAATTATTCATTTCAGGCTGTTCTCCTCTGGAGATAGATTTAATTATTTTTGTGAAATGAAAATCTTTATTATCTCTCATTGAATAGGGAATAGATAAACGAACATGACAATATTTTATTTTAAGACTTTCACAAATATTTTTACTCATTAAATAAATAGCATGCTTAATATTACCAAAATCAGATTTTGGTTTGCAAATTTGACTTTCTAATAAATTTTTTGTTAATTCACCATACTCTTCATAAGTACCAATAGTTAAGAATCCTTTACAGTTAATAGATTTTGCTAATTCAATTGCTTGTATAGTTTTTTTAAAATTAATAAGATTTTCCTTATCCCAAGCACAGTGAACAAGATATTCAGGCTTACTAATAGATAATTGTCTTATAAGAGATGGATCAAGGTAATTATCATTTTTTATAATATTATAAAATTTATACTTTTTTAATATTTCTATATTAGAGTTAGTTTTAACTATAGCAGTAGCAGGCTTATTAGTAGCAACTAATTCAGTAATCAAATGAGAACCAATGAAACCATTAGCTCCAGTAATAATTATTCTTTTTCCCATATACATAAATACGACCTATCAAATAATAATTTATAATATTTAAATATTTTTAATTTCTCCACAAAAAAATTTTAAAACTTTTATATTTGTGTCGTTTCTATTAAAAAGTATTATTTTAGGAGGATTAGTTGAGTGATACTAGTATATCGGCTATTTTAGCAAGTTTGGGAAGTAAATTAGCTATTCCTAAAGTAAATGATAGCATTAAAAAACTTACTACTGGAAAAATAACTGCTACTGGACAAAATGCAGGACTCCAATCACTGTCTAATACTTTAAAAGCAAAGTCTGATAGCTGGAGAGCTGCTGCAAATAATGCCAGACAGGCAATAGACGCCTTATTAGTAGCAGAATCTTCCCTAAATGAAATAGCGTCTTTAGCAGCAAGGTTAGAGGAATTAGGTGCTTTGTATAATAATAATAGTCTACTTTCTACTACTGATATTGCTTCACTTAATGCTGAAACAGCTACCATAACTACAAATATTGATTCTATAGTCTCAGGTACAAAGTTTAATGGGATTTCTATGTTAGGAACTTCTAAAATCAGTTTTAATGCTGGGGTTACTGATGATGGGGGTACTATATCTCTTACAACAGGTACAGTAAGTGCAGTTTCATCTGTAACTGAAGCATCTAATGCTGATACTTCCGGGGAAGGCATAACAGCTCAGGTAGCTTTAAACTTGGGAGAAATTGCGGGTGGAATTCAATCACTTAGAGCAAGAGAAAATATAGCATACGCCGCATCAGCTATTATGAGCGCTGCCGCAAGTTCTACGATAGAGACTGATTACGCAGCAGAAACAGCAATATTGACAAAAAATATGATTTTAAACAGGATATCATTATCTTTAGTTGCTCAGGCTAATATAAATGACAGTTATAAAGTAAACTTGCTATCTTAGCTATCGGCATGTTTCTTGCAAACCATGGGAAAGGTTTGTTTATGAAAGTAGTAATTTTAGCAGGAGGGCTCGGTTCAAGATTAGCAGAAGAAACTTCTATTAGACCTAAGCCAATGGTAGAGATAGGAGGTATTCCTATTATAGAGCACATTATGAATTGGTACATGGCCTTTGGGTTAAACGAATTTATAATATGTTTAGGCTATAAAGGTAGTGATATAATATCTTATTTTAAAGACTATAACTTGAAAAATGGAACATGTATTATTTCTTCTGATGGAAAAATAGAAACTATAAATAAAAATAAAACAAAATGGAAATTAACATTAGCCCAAACAGGGTTGAATACTCAAACAGCAGGAAGAGTAAAAAAAATTGGAAAGTTTTTAGAAAATGATGAACCTTTCATGCTTACTTATGGTGATGGTTTAAGTAATATAAATATTCTAAAATTATTAAACTTTCATAAAAAAAATAAAAAACTTGCTACAGTAACTGCAGTAAGACCTTTAGCAAGGTTTGGAGCAATAGATATTGAAAATAATTATGTAAAAAATTTCATTGAAAAACCTAAAAGTGAAAGCGGTTGGATTAATGGAGGTTTTTTTGTTTTAGATAAAAAAGTATTGAATTATATTAATGACTCAAATGAAGCATGGGAAACAGGACCACTTCCCAGGTTAGTAAAAGAAAAGCAATTATTATCTTTCAAACATCATGGATTCTGGCAACCTATGGATACTCTAAGAGAAAAATTAATTCTCCATAATTTATGGGAAAAAGGCAAAGCTCCATGGAAAACAAAAAGTTTACAGTTTAAAAACGTATATCATTTTTCACAATCAAATGTACGAAAAGCTTCTAACATATAAAAATAAGACAGTTTTTGTAACAGGAAACTCAGGGTTCAAAGGGGCATGGCTTTCTGTTTTTTTGAAAGAATTAGGGGCGAAAGTAGTCGGTTATTCAGATAAAATTAAATGGAAAAAATCAGTTTTTGACAGTAACTCTATTGAACATATTAAACAGTTTTGGGGAGATATAAGAGACTATAAAAATTTAGAAAAGTGTATAGTAGAAAGTAATCCAGATTTTATTTTTCACCTGGCAGCACAACCATTAGTAATTGACAGTTTTAAAAACCCGTTTGAAACATTTACTACTAACATAAACGGAACTTTAAACCTTCTAGACATAGCCTATAAAAAAAATATTACTATACCTATAGTTATAGTTACCTCAGATAAAGTATATGATAATAAAAAAAATATTAATAAAAAATTTTCAGAAAACTCTCCTTTAAATGGAAGTTGTCCTTATAGTACATCTAAGTTTATGTGTGAAGTTTTAAGTAAATCATATCATAATCTATCGGATAACTTGAAGATACGAACAGTTAGAGGGGGTAATGTTTTAGGTGGAGGAGATTGGTCTTCTAATAGAATAATTCCAGACTTAGTTAATTCTATAATTAATAATATTGATCCAATAATAAGAAATCCAGAGCATACTAGGCCTTGGAGTTATATATTAGATATAGTATACGGCTATCTTTTAGTAGGTTTAGATATGTTGGATAGTAATAAAAGTTTCGATACTTTTAATATTAGTTCATTAGATCATAAAAATAAAACTGTTCTGGATGTAACTAAATTATTTTTAAAATCATTTGAAAAAAATAATATCAAAGTTATAAATAATTATAAATATAAAGAGAATAATTTTTTAAGTTTAGATACTAGAAAAGCAAGAAATAATATTTCCTGGCAGCCTATGTTAAGCTTTGAGGAAATAATTACTCAAACCGCTTCCTGGTATAAAAGAGCCTTAAATAACGAAGACCCTTACTTTATAACCACAGAACATATTAAAAAATATCTTAATTTAATTTTTAAAGGAAATGAAATTTATGCTTAATGAAAATATTTTAAATATTAAGGGTACTACAGAATTTAAGTATGAAACAAAAGATTCAAGTAGAACTAAGGTTTTAAATTCAGTTATTGAGTACTTGGATGACAAAAAATCTAATAATTATGATTATAAAACTGTACCCGTCTCAGGAAAAGTTTTAGGTAAAGAGGAAATCCTTAACGCTGTAGAAGCATGTCTGGATGGTTGGTTTACTGGTGGAAGATTTAATAATGAGTTTGAAAAAAAAATGCAATCTTTTTTAGGAATAAAATACTTTTTGACATGCAACTCTGGCTCCTCTGCAAACCTTTTGGCAGTGTCAGCTTTGTGCAGTAATCAGTTAGGTAAGCAAAAATTAAAAAAAGGGGATGAGGTCATAACATGTGCAATGGGCTTCCCTACTACTATAAATCCTATAATTCAAAATGGTCTGGTACCTGTTTTTCTAGATGCTAAAATTAGCAATTATAATATAAATGATAATGTACTAGAGCAAGCCTTATCAAAAAAAACAAAAGCAATTTTTATCGCGCATACATTAGGAAATCCTTTTAATTTAGATAAGATTCAAAAGTTTGCAAAAAAGTATAATCTTTTTTTAATAGAAGATTGTTGTGATGCTTTAGGTGCAGAATTCAAAGGAAAGAAAGTAGGTACCTTTGGAGATATAGCGACATTATCCTTTTATCCAGCTCATCATATTACTATGGGAGAGGGAGGAGGCATATTTTGTAAATCATCTAAGCTTAAGAAAATAATAGAATCATTAAGAGATTGGGGAAGGGATTGTTGGTGTGAAACGGGATGTGATAATACTTGCAAAAAAAGATTTGGTTGGAATTTCGGTAGTCTTCCTAATGGATATGATCATAAGTACACTTATACAAACCTAGGGTATAATTTAAAGATTACAGATATACAAGCAGCAATAGGACTAGCACAATTCGCAAGGTTGGAAGAATTTATAAAAATAAGAAGAAAAAACTTTTTATATTTAAAAAGTCTTTTATTGAAATTAAATAAATATTTTTTATTACCAAATGCTACTCCTAATAGTAACCCATCTTGGTTCGGTTTTCCTCTAACTATAAAAACCAATAGTAAGATAACAAGACATCACCTTATTAATTACTTAGAAAATAAAAATATTTCAACAAGATTATTATTTGGAGGAAATATAACTAAACAGCCATATATGCTAAATCAGAAATACAGAACAATAGGTAACTTAAACGTAAGTAATAGGATAATGAAAAACAGTTTTTGGGTAGGGATTTATCCTGGACTTCAAAAAAGACACCTAAAATATGTATCAAATACTTTAGAAAATTATTGTAATATTTATGGAAATAATAAACTATAAACTTTAGATGATAGATTTTTAAGATCATGTAATACGTAATCAGCTCCCATTTTTTCTAAGCTTTCATTACTATATCCATGCTTTAACAAAATAAGCTTAGTATTTGCATTTTTTGCACAAAGTGCATCATTTATACTGTCTCCAATGAAACAACAATTAAACTTATTTATACCTGCGCTGTTAAGAGTTTCAAATAAATGTTCAGGGTTAGGTTTTCTATATCTAAAGGTATCTCCTCCACTAATAGCAATAAAATATTTATTAATTTTAAAGTGATTTAATATCTTTTTTACAAAAAATTCAGGCTTATTTGAAACTATAATTAATTTAATATTATTATTATATAATTCTTTTAAGGTTTCTTTAGTATGAGGATAAAGTTTTGATTTTTTTACATACTGTTCTTTATAAATTTCTAGAAATCTAAGCTGTAATTTCTTCCAATTAATATTAATATCAAACTTATTATTGATTTTATAGGCTTCCTTAATCATTGCTAAAGCACCATTCCCTACTAGTCTGTATACAGCATCTTTTTTAATAGTAATTTGATTTTGTTCTTTTAATAAGAGATTTAAAGATCCTACTAAGTCATCTGCACTATCCAAAAGGGTACCATCTAAATCAAATGCAGCAACTTTGTAAATATTTTTAGATATCATTAATAAAAATAAATTATATAGTAAATTAACATTTTTATATGTACGTTTCTATCAGTTTTTTATGTTTTTTATTATGTAGAAAGAAAAAATTAGTTTGTTTTGTAATGTCTTGCATAGTATAAAACTTTTTAAGTTTAAAATTACTAGCTGTAAAAGCGGTATAGCCTATATCATTAAATAATTTAAATATATCATTAGGGTTATAATTAAATTTTTTTGACCATTTTCTTAATATTTCTGAAAAAACTATAGGCTTACAAGTTTTTAAAGTTTTTTTTGCTCCTTTAAAAACTAAAAACTCTGCTCCTTCAACATCGCATTTTATGAAGTCAGGCTTAAGTTTATTTTTATGACAGTATTCATCTAATGTTTTTACATTTAAATTATATTTTTTAATATTAGGTAGATTTTCTAGATTTTTTGAGGAAGCCACTCCTGAATGACTCTGAGAATAAAAAAATAATATCTTTTTACTTTTATCTGATAACCCTATGTTATTAGGAATTATATTTTTACAATTATTAATTTCAATATTTCTTTTAAAATATTTAAAAGTATTACTAATAGGCTCAAAACTATGAACCTCACTTTTTGAAAAGTATTTAGAAATAAATAAAGAATACCAGCCAAAATTCGCACCTACATCAATAAAAATATTTCTATTTTTAAGTAGTAGTTTCATTATATTTGTTTCGTTTGCCTCATATTTTTTAAAATTAAATATTTCTAATGGAGTTGATCTAATATCTTTTTTTGGTAAAACCATTTTTATATTCTTTTCATTCATAGTAAAAACTATTTCATTTTTACTGATTTCAATACTTCTTACCCCTGTTTTATTAAGGTATTCTTGATATTCAAAAAGTTTTGAGTGAAAGATTCTATAATTCTTTTTTATAAAACTTTTTTTACTTATTACACCATTTCTATAACTTTTATCATTTTCTATAAGATAATTTTTAATATTTTGAGTCATTTAATACCCATCCTTATAATAGTTAATTGTATTTTTAAACCCTTTTTGTATTCCTATTTTAGGAATCCAATTAAGTTTTCTAATTTTTTCTATTGAAACTTTTTGTCTTTTTAAAGGATTGCTATTATTTTTTATACTATTATATTTTACATTAATTTTTTTATCAGGACTCATTTGAGCTAAAAAAAGTGCTAAGTCCTTAATTTTTATTTCAGACTCAGGGTTAGCTATATTATATGTATTTGAGTCCTTTCCTTTTAAAAGTATAGTAAATAATCCTATTACTGCATCTGATATATAGCAAAAAGGTCTTTTACTATCACCACTACTATTTAATACTATATCTTTTTGTTTTACAACTGAATGAATAAAATCAGAAAAAACTCTTCCGTCTTCTAAATTTATTCCTGGACCGTATGTGTGAAAAAGTCTTGCAATCATAATCTTTAATTTTTTATTTTTAGCAGAATTATTACATATTATTTCTCCAACTCTTTTACTTTCTGCATATACAGATCTATTTTCCATATGATTTATTTTTCCGTAATAATTTTCATCAATTAAAATATTACTGTTTTCCACTTCTCCATAAACTTCACCACTGCTAATAAATAAAAACTTTTCAGATTTTTTTTTTGCTATTTCTATTAAGTTAATAGTTGATATTATGTTTGCTTTAATAATATCCAAGGATTCTTCCTTAAAATATTTTGGACTAGCTTTGCTTGCAGCATGAATAATAATATCAGCCCTTGGGATATCAGAAATAGACAAATCTTCTATGTTTTTTTTTATAATTCTTAAGTCAGGATGCTCTATTTTAGTTTTACTTGCTTTTCTAATTACAGATATTACTTTTAAATCTAACTTAAATCTTTTACTTATCTCTAATAAAGACATAATTAAGTATGTAGCTATAAACCCATTACCACCAGTAACTAAAACTATTTTTTTTTTTAATTTATTCCATGATAAATTAGTATTAATAATGTAGTTAATATCTTCTTTAAAAATTTTTTTTTTAATATCCATATAATTCTTCTTTATAAGTATGTGTGCAACTAGTATGCCAGCATTATTTCAACAATGGTTTGGTACAAAGCTTGCAAATAATTTCTTATGAAACATGAAAAATATAGTAATAATTCTGCAAAAAAATATATAACGAAAAGTGTCTCTGATATATTGCTAGACTTTTTAGTTGAAAAAAAAGTTGATAAGGTTTTTGTCCTCACAGGAGGGGCGATAGCATTTGCAGTAGATTCTTTTACTAATAGAGATGACATATCCTATATTTGTGTTCAACATGAGCAGGCAGGTGCTATGATGGCAGATGCATATTCTAGAGTAAGAGATGGTTTTGCTGCAACAATGAGTACATCTGGGCCAGGTGCAACTAATTTAATTACTGGAATAGCATGCTCCTATTTTGACTCAATACCAAACCTTCATATTACAGGTCAGGTAAATTTGCATGAACAAAGGGGAGGTATGCCCGGTACTTCTAGGTCTAGACAAATAGGTTTTCAGGAAACAGATATAGTTTCAATTTCTAAACCAGTTACAAAAAAATCAATACAATTAAAAAAAGCAGAAGATATACATAAAACTTTAGATGATTTGTATTACTGTGCTAATACAGGAAGAAAAGGACCTGTTTTATTAGATTTACCGATGTGTTTGCAAAGAAAAGGGGTAGTTAATAAAAAGACCTCTAAAATAAAAAAAATATTTAAAAAAACTAGACTATTAGATATAGAAAATATTTATAAATTATTAAAAACCTCCAAAAGACCTGTAATCCTTACCGGAGGAGGGGTTAGATATAGTAATTCTGTAAAAGAATTTAATGAACTAATAAAAACTTTAAAAATTCCAGTTGTTTCAACTTGGAGTGGGATAGATACAATTGACTCTGGTAATAAAATATATTATGGACATGTAGGGGTATATGGTTCAAGAGCTGCTAACTTTATAATTCAAAACTCTGACTGTGTACTATCTCTAGGTTCAAGACTAGATACTAGAATAACAGGAGGAAAGCCAGAGACTTTTATCAGAGAAGGTAAATTAATTATGGTTGATATAGATAAGGGAGAACTAATTAAAAGAAGAGGGTTAAAACCTTATCTAGAAGTTAATGAAGATTGTAATATTTTTATTAAAAGACTATCTAATAAAATTATTAAAGAAAAGTTTAGTTTTTCAAAAGATAATGATTGGATAAACTACTGCAATAAACTTAGACTTGAATATCCAACTGTATGTCAATCTTTCAAAGATAACAAAAACTTTGTTAACCCATATCTTTTTGTAGAAGAGCTTTCTAACCTTCTAAATAAAAATGATATTGTCATACCTGATGATGGAGGTCATTTAACATGGTTTATGCAGGCATTTAAAACTAAATTAGGACAAAGAATATTTTCAGCCTTTGGAAATTCTCCAATGGGATACTCTTTTCCAGCTTCTATAGGGGCTTCAATTGCAAAAAATAAAAAAAGAGTTATTTGTATAGATGGAGACGGAAGCTTTCAAATTAACATGCAGGAGCTACAAACTGTAGTAAATGAAAAGTTACCTATTAAAATTTTTATTTTTAATAATGAAGGTTATGGAATTATAAAGCAGTTTCAAAGCTTGTACTTAGGTAAGAGATACAATGCTTCAGGAATAGGCGTAAGTGCTCCAAATTATAAAAAAATTGCTAAGGCATACGATATTAAATACTTAAGTGTAAATAATGATAAGGATTCTAAAAAGAAAATTAAAAAAGCTTTAAATTATAAAAATGCAGCTATTATTGAAGTATTTATTCATCCTGATCAGAAAATAATTCCTAAACTAGCATTTGGGTGCCCGATTGAGGACTTAGAGCCTAGACTTGAAAGAGAAGAGTTCTCTAAGCAAATGATTATAAAGCCAGTAACATCAAATAAAAAAATTATAGAAGCAAACTAAAAAAATAAAATGACAAAATTTTCTTTAAGTTTTTATGATCCTAATACTAGCTTAGATTTTGGCTCTTTGCCATTATCTCGTCAAACTATAAATGGTTTAGATAATTTGGGAGAATACAAATATTATTATAATAATACAAATGCAGATTGGCAGATAGTAGGTACATGGATAGACAATATAGATGAAATAAAAGGTAAAAAAATACTATACCTGCAACAAGAGCCTCCAGAAATAAGATTGCCTTCAAAGAAAGTATTAGATAATTGTTCTTTAATATTGTCATTTTTTAACATACAACATAATACTCAACAAATGATAGCTCCTCCTACATTGCAATGGACTTATGATATTTCTGCAAAAATGGTACCTCAAAAAGGACATGTATATAATAAAGTAAACAACTTAAATCTAGGGGACTATTTATTTAGTCCCGTACCAAAGAAAACAAAAAAATGCTCTATTATTGTATCAACAAAAATAATGACAGAAGGTCATAAAAAAAGATTAATATTTGTTAATGAATTACAAAAAAATTTTAAAGATCAAATAGATTTTTATGGGTTCGGTTTTAATCCTATTGATAATAAAAAAGACGCAATAGATCCTTATTATTTTTCAATAGCATTAGAAAACTCTAATAGAGATAACTGGTTTACAGAAAAGATTACTGATATTTTTTTAGGTTTTACATGTCCAATTTATTATGGGTGTCCTAATATTGAAAATTACTTTGATAAAGGATCTTATGTTAAAATTGATATAAATAATTATAAAGAAAGTTTTGATATAATTGATACGGCAATTAATAACCCCAATATAATTAATATGGAAAACATTAAAGATTCTAGAAGGTTAGTTTTGCTTGATTACAATATGCTAAGTATTATAAATTCTGCTATTACAAAATTTCAAGACAATATTATATAAATATATTTCTATTTTAAATTTTAATAAGGTAAATAAATTAAATTATTTTTGCCCAATCAAGGGAAGTAGATTGTATATAAAACTCTTTATATCTCTCTTCTAAGAAAGGATATAGTGACTTTATAATTTGAAGACATGAATTAAGCTTGTCATCAATTTTATTTTCTATTCTTAGACTATTAATATGATTAATTGCATTTTTACAAAATAAACTATCATGATATTCAGGGGTGTAATTATTTAAGAATTTCTGAATATTAGAATTAAGAACTAATTCTGCAGATTCAATTTTCTCGTCAATTTGAATATTTGAATTTTTTCTCATGATCAAAATAAATCCATCTAATGCATCAAGCATTCCTGAAACAACTATGCCGTTTTCACAAAGACCACATTCTAAGTAAAGCTTTTTAATTTGATTATTGATTGAATTTTTGTCTCCAAACCAGTTGGTATTTTTATAAATAAGTTGTTTGCTAGGATCTACTAAAATTTTTCCACTTGCAACGCAAGACAAAACTATAGACCAATCAATATAGCCACCTTTGGTAGGATGATATTTTAATAATTTATAGATGTCTTTAATAATTTTATTTCTATAAAAGGAAAAATAAGTAGTATTATTACCATTAGCTAAATTATAATATTGTTTTATTCTATCTACTGCTGACTCAGCATCTATATTAAAATTATTTTGTTTATAGACTCCAGCATCAGAGTTCCACAGTGAAATTATTGGTTTTATACCTATAATATCATCACGATAAATATCTTTGTAATCTAATATACTATTATCTATATTAACCAAAATATCGTCATCACTGACAATTCCAATAAACTTTCCAGAACAATTTTTTATCCCATTATACCAATTGTCACTCCAGACAGTATTATCTTGGTCTTTGTTATTAAGATATTTCATAAAGGGCAAAGGTATTCTTTTCCACATTTCTGACTTTTCCTTATTGCCAGAATTATCAGAAACAATTAATTCAGAACCTGTGCTATCACAAAAGCCTATAGCAGAAGAAATACTTCCTCTTGATTCTTCGAGATTTCTTTTGCTAGGTATACATATACTTAATGAATAATCAGTCATATATTTAATTAAATTGCAATTAAGATGCCATGCTAGCTTTTTAAGAGAATGATTTTTAAATAATAATTAATTGGTTATGCTGAAGTATCTATCTTATTAATAGCCTTATTTATATCTGGCTCATAATCAACATAGGATTTATTATTTGAAATAGTATAATTATTTTTATAACTATAAGTTGAGAAGGGAAGCGATAGCTTATTTCTCATAAGTGAACTATTTATTTCCCTAATAACTTTTTTATCTTTAGAGTGTTCAACCGGGTTATTAGTATTAGAAGATATATTCTTCTTATTTTTCGATAAAATATTAGTTTGATCCATATCTTTTACTTTTAAGGGCTTCTTTTCATTAGATGACAGAATTGGATATAAAATTTTTTGAGATGCCCATCCTCCTAGCCCTTTTAAAATTCCTAGTGGTCCACCATAAATCATTCCACCAATTACTGATTGTACAATATCTAAGGATTTACTAGTTTTACTATAAATTTTTTTAACCGTGCTTATAACAGGTATATGATTAATAGGATTTAATGTATCCATTACCCATTCGTAGAATTGACTATTTTCTTGATTTTTATTGTAAGGTTTACCATAACCTTGTTGATGAGTAATATTTTTAGCCGCAAAGTGTTTCCAACCTGTACCTTGATATGAAGTTTTGTTGGGTGCAAAAACATTATTTTTATTAGTTGAATACTCTTGATTTTTTATCTCGTTAGTTACAGATTTGTTAAAATTTTTACCACTTGATGAATTTTCCGTAATTATATTTTTTTTGGCCCTTAAGTGATTCCAACCAGTCCCTTGGAAGTTTTTATATATATTAGTTTTACTTACCATAATTTATTTCAATTTCAATTCTTCTATTTTTACTTCTACCTGAACTATTTGAGTTAGAAGCTACTGGCTGAGTTTCGCCCTTGCTGGTTGCAAGAAGTCTATTGGAGGAAATAACTTTAGTATCCTCTAAACTTTGTACAACAGATGAAGCTCTAGCAGCAGCTAAGTCCCAATTATCTCTGTATTGGGATCCAAATACTAGTGGAACATTATCTGTATGTCCTGTTACCTTAATAGTACTATTACCCTTTGAGTTTACCTTAGCAATGTTGTTCATGATTTTTTTTGCTGCTGGAGTTAACTTTGCGGTACCAGAAGGAAAAGCTCCACCAGCACCTACTGTAACAATTACTTTATCCTCTTTCTTTTCAACAGTTACTAAACCTTGCCCTATCTCTTGCTTTAATGCAACTTTAAGCTCATCTTCTGTTAACTCTGCCTTTTGTTCTGCCTTTTTAAATTCTTCCTTTTCACTTTTGTCTTTATTAAGAGCTTCTTGGGCTTGATTTGCTGCTTTAGATAACTCTTTTAATTTATTTTCTAAGCCTCCTACAAGTACATCTTTATTAGATTTACCAGCAGCAGCTTTAGCCTTTTCAATCGCATTTAGTGTCTCTTGTAATAATTGAGGTAACTCTTTCTCTTCAGACTCTGTTGGAGTAAAATTAACTACTACATTTTTTCCTAATACTTCAATTTCTACATCACCTCTAGCTATCGCTTCTTTAATTGATTCGGCTAGTTTTTTAGAATCTTCCTTGAAATCCTCATCTTTGTCTTTAGTTTGCAAATCTAATTCAGGTTGTTCTTCTAAAGTAGTTTTTTGTCTTACTGTTTCTTGAACTGAAGGTGATGGTGATGGACTAAAGTTTAAACTTAATATAGTTGTACCTTTTGGTTGCTCAACAACTGGTAAAACTCTTTGCACTCCAAAAGCATTTTTTAAACTACCACTAATTTGCTTGAACTTAGGAACATTAAATTCAGCAAAAGATAAAATCAAAACAAAGAATGCCATCAAAAGTGTTGCCATGTCAGCAAAGGTTGACATCCATGCGGGTGCACCAACAGGAGGGCACTTTGGACAATCTTCTTCAGTAAAACTATCTTCTACTTCTACTTCTTCAGCTTCTTTAGACACAGCCATTTAGTAATTTCCTTTTTATGTAGCAGCAGCAGCAGCTTCAATTTTCTCCTGCTGTTTAGGTGGCAGATTTGCTAATAGCTGATCCTGAATATTTCTTGGACTTTCTCCTCTTGAGATGGCTCTTAGCGAACTAACAATCATTTCTCTAAAAACTATTTCCTTTGCGGTGTTTTGTTCTAAAGTAAGTTTCATAGGCAAAAATATGACATTAGCAAGCATTGCACCATATAGAGTTGTTAATAAAGCAACAGCCATTGCAGGTCCTATTGCTTTAGGATCAGCCATATTTCCAAGCATTGCAACTAATCCAACCAGTGTGCCAATCATTCCCATGGCAGGACCAATATCAATCCAAGAACCAATAACGGCATGATTAGCTTCATGTCTTTTTTTCATTGAGGATAGTTCAATTTGTAGTTGTTCATTTAATTTTGCCTCATCTGCACCATCTACAAGCATTTGTAATCCTTTTTCAAAGAACTTATCAGGTACTTCCTGACCCTCTAATGCCATCATCCCGTCCTTTCTAGCTATGGTAGCTAATTCAGATACTCTAGTTATCAGTTCTTCTACATTTCTTTTCCCAGGCATAAAAACTTTTCCCATAACTCCAAAACTTCCTAAAAACTGAGGCAATTCACACCTGTACATTACAGCAAAAAAAGTACCTCCAAAAACAATAAGCATGGAGGGAACATCGATGTACATAGGCAATCCTCCAGCAGATACCATAGCTCCTGCTATCATTCCCAATGCTCCTAAAAATCCTATTAATGATGCTATATCCATATCTATTAATCCTCTCAGTTAACCTAATTATATTGTTTTGCTAAATAATTGCAAATATGAGACCATTTTATTATGTTAACGAATTATAATTATTTAAAACTTACATTATTTATCATAATAGTTTTTTCTTTTTTTTCCATACCTTCCATATCTAAGCTTAAAGCAAATGATGCTTTTTACGCTAAAGGACATATTATTCATGACTTAAAACTTAATATTTATTGGTTGAGGTGTAGTGCAGGACAGGTGTGGAATGGTGAAGAGCAACAATGTGTAGGCAAGCCAATCAAATTAACCATGGACCAGATAGATCAGGCTATTGAGTTAGCTAATAAACAATTAGGTGGAAAGTGGAGGTTACCTACCAGAAATGAGTTAGAAAACTTGGTGTGTATGACCTGTGGTAAAACAAAAATAAATAAAAGATACTTTCCAAATACTCCATACGAGCCTTTTTGGACAGGAGAGAAAAATGATTGGTCAAAAAACAAAGGTTTCTACTGGTCAGTTAATTTTTTTACTGGACACACTTTTGGAAGATTTCCTGGACACATTCCTAATTTTGTTAGACTTGTTAGAGATAGATGATCTGTTCATATAATAACTAATAGTTTTAGAAATAAATATTAATACTCCCGATAAAATAACTAAATAGGAAAATATTAGAGGATTTATAAAAGACAGATATTTTAATTTTTCAGTAAAAATTAATGCGGTTAATATTAATATTAATACAGATACTAAAAAATATCTTATAATTATACAATTTTTACAATTAGCCATATTTTCAATATCTCCTTAGTCATAGTTTTGACAATAATAATTTTACAAAAAATTCATTTTTATACAATTACTAATAAAAGATAAGCATTAACTGTATTCTAATATATTTATGTGCAGTCATTAAGTTGACTAAAATAACAGTCAAATTTAAATTTTGATTTCATACTCAAATAGGCTCACATTGTTAAAAAACAAGGAGGCTATTATGCAATTAAATCAACGTCTTAATATTAAACACAGTCAATCTATAGTAATGACACCCCAACTAAGACAGGCTATAAAGTTACTTCAATTTTCTAATCTTGAACTATCTAGTTATATTGAAGAAGAAATAGAAAAAAACCCCTTTTTGGAAAATAAAAAAAGTGACGTATTTTCAAATAATGATAATTTAAAGGCAGCATCTAAAGAAGATGTAGATAATAATTCACAAGAATATGATAAAGATATTCAAAGGTGGGAAGATAAATTTCACAACAAACAAAGAAGCTCCTCTTATGATGACATATCTTCTATAGAAGAAAGAATAGCAGAACCAAAGAAAAACTTGAGAAGTCATTTAATGGATCAAATTCTTTTGGATATACCACAAGGATTTGAGAGAAAAATAGCAATTTTATTTTTGGATCTTATAGAGCCATCTGGTTGGATTACCATTAACTTGGAGGAGTTTATCGAAAAAAACCACTTAGATGAAAAAACAACTATAAATGTTTTAAAAAAGCTACAAAAATTAGAGCCTAGTGGAGTATTTGCTAGAAATTTAGGAGAATGTCTGAGACTTCAGCTCGAAGAAAAAAGTCTCTTAAATGAAAGCCTGGAAGTTATTACAAAAAACTTAAACTTTTTAGCTAAAGGAGAAATTCAGAAGTTGTGTAAGCTTGCTAAAGTTAGCGAAGAAAAGTTATCAGAATATATAAATATTATAAAAAATTTAAATCCTAAGCCAGCAACAGAATTTTCTGAAGAAGATTTTAGAATAGATCCCCCTGATGTTATTATAGAAAAAAGTAAAAAAGGATGGAAAGTAGAATTAAATAAGTCTACTTTACCAGCTATAAAAATTGAAGATGGTTTAGCAGAAAAAGTAAAGCAAACAACAAAACCAAGTGAAAGTGATAAAAAGTTTGTATCTGAGGCATTTAACTCTGCCAAATGGCTTTTAAGAGCAATAGAGCAAAGAAATTCAACTACACTTAAAGTTGCAGTGGAAATTCTTAAAAAACAAAAAGAATTTTTTAAAAATGGTCCAGGTCATTTAAAACCATTAGTATTAAGAAATGTAGCTTCTGCCATAGGTATGCACGAAAGCACAGTTAGTAGAGTAACCAGATCAAAGCTATTACAAACTCCTTGGGGTTTATTTCAAATGAAAGACTTCTTTAGCAGCTCAGTAGGACCAAATGATAGTGATGAAGCACACTCTGCTAAGACAGTCAGAACTTTATTAAGAGAAATAATAAGCTTAGAAAAAAGCAATAAACCATATAGTGATGAAAAGCTTTCTGCCTTATTTAAGGATAGAGGAGTTTTTGTTGCGAGAAGAACAGTAGCCAAGTACAGAGAAATGCTTAAAATACCATCATCAGCAGAAAGAAAAAGATTAATGAGGCTTAATAAGGTTATAAATATAAAAAACTAATTAAACTTTTGCAAATTTTGCTGACAAAGATTTTGTGATTTTTTTCTCATAATCAGATGGTAAAGGATCATTTAAATAATTACCAAGAGGTATATTTTTTTCCTCTATAATATTATTTTTATCATCGTAAATACCAATATTTATTTTTATATTGCTATCATACATATTTTGTAGTTTATTTTTTAAATTTTTATATACTAATCTTGACATTTTAATCTCCTATAGCAGTTTAGTAGCAAATTGCTTGCCAAAAAAACTATTCTGCCATTTTAAATATGCTTAAAGTCAAGCTTGTTATTAATGTATTTGAAAAGATATTTTTGACCATCTTTTCTCGTGGTATGAATAATATTTCTGAGTTTTTTCGGAAACAGTTGTTTTTTTCCATTTAATATTTTTTAGAATTTCTATCAATCCAAAAGATTAATTTTCTAGAATTTTACTTTTTATATTATCTCCTAAAGAGTTTAGGACTAAAGCTTTACCTTTTAATATTATAAAAAAGCTTTCTGCTTGATTGCCTCTCTTTACTATTACCTCTTTGTGGAGAAAAAGCTTTTTCACTGAACTTTACTCCATGTAGGAGGATATTTATTATCAATATCTATTGCTAAGCTTTTAATAAATGCGGCTGAGAAACTATTACTTATAAAAAGATTTTTTAAGGAAGACTTCTCTATTAAGGCCAGTGAAACAGTGGTTATTGCAAGCATACTTCTGCTTTAAGGTCTACCTAAATAAAGTATCAATTAAACCTAATGAGCTTCCTTTAGATAGACTTAATTTGTGGATATTAAAACTTTTGGAAGGGATGCTTTCGACTTTTCCATCTAAAATAACAAATATATTATTTATTCTAGCTTTTTCTTTGTATATGATTTGATTTTTTAAAAAAAACTTTAGCTTCTTTAGAGTTATTTAGTATATCTCCATCACTTATAGTAGTATTAATATATTGCATATATATTTAAACGGTTTTTAAAAAAAGTTTAATTTAGGGAAGTATTTCGATGAGACTTGAAGCTTTCTTGATATATACTTTATCCATATCTGAGGAGGGATTTTTCACTAATAATTCTAGTATTAAAGTTTTAGCTTCTTTCAAATAAATTTCTTCATTTAACAAAGAATAACCATAAGCTAGCTCGTATAAAATACCAATTTCTTTGGAATTTTTTTGCTCTTTAACTTTTTTAAAATGAAATAAAACATTTTTTGTACGTGCACCATAGACAGCTTTTGCAACTGTCTTTCCTGCTTGATTAATAATTTCAGCATGCCATATTCCTTTAGACAAGTTTGCTAAAATATTATTATCATTTATTTTTAAAGCCTTATCTAAATACCTTTTTACTCTATCAGCAATTCCCTTTGTAATAGCTGACATTATGCCAATCTTTTGACCATATCTGCCAAGAGCATGAGCTGCTTCCACATAAGCTTCATCATTCGTAGGATCCATTTCAATAGCTTTTTTTGCTGTTTGATAAGCTACTAAAAAACTTTCTTCAGATTTTTTTCCATGTAGATAAAAATTAGTATAGATAGATAATATCCTAGACTTTAATATTAGTGATTCGACTGTTTTTATTTTATTAGTTGTTTCAATAGCTTGCTCATAATTGCCTTGTAGAAACAAAATTCTTGCATTTTCAAGTTGATCTTCAGGCGTTGCAAACCTTACAAGTAAAGAAAAAAAAATAATTATTAAAAAGAATTTATTTAAAACTTCTTTCCTAATTCTACAAATATCTACTTTAATAAATTTTGCCATAATACTTTAGGAATAATAATATCAGGCAAAAGAAATATCAGTAACAATATAATTAAAATAGTTACAAAAAAGAATGATTTATTAATTCTATATATATAAACCAAAAATCCTATCAATATAAAACCTATCAAAATACTAAAAGTATTTTCCATAAATTTATATTGTATTAATTAAACGTAGTTCTTTTTTAGCTATGGCATGGTTAGGTTGCAATTTTAAAAGTTTACTATAAAGTACTTTTGCTTCTAAAATATAACCATGAAAGAATGCTGCCCTTGCTAATAGTAGAGTCTTTTCTAAACTAAACATAATAACCTCCTGATTACTTAGGGTAAGCAAGTTTTGTACCAAAAAGTAATTAGGAAATTTTTTCCTAATTACTTTTATATAAAATCTAAATTTTTTGAAGTGAATTTTTTATGTCTAAAACTATATCATCTGCATGTTCAATACCTACAGATAATCTAATATAGTCTTTAAATACTCCTGCTTTTTCTTGATCATCAAATGAAAGTTGTGAGTGAGTAGTTGATGAAGGGTGGATAGCTAAACTTCTAACATCACCAATATTCGCGACATGATAGAACAGCTGCAAATTATCAATGAATTTTTTACATGCATCATAACCACCTTTCATATGAAAGCCTACTAAATTTCCATAAAGCCCCTTTGTGAAGTACTTATTTTTATTTATATTATTCTTTTTTAAAGAAGGATAAATAACCTTAGAAATTTTTTCATGATTATTTAAGAATGTTGCAAGTGTTAAAGCATTTTTTGACTGCTTTTCAACTCTTAATGTTAACGTTTCTAACCCTTGTATAAATTGAAATGCGTTAAAAGGACTCATAGCAGAACCAAGGTCTCTTAATAAAGTTGTACGAGCCTTTAAAATATATGCAATTGGACCTAAAGGTTTAGCAGCTTCAGACCATACAGTTCCATGATAGCTAGGATCTGGAATATTAATTGCGGGCTGTTGCTTTTTATAGGCCTCCCATTTGAAATTACCTCCATCTATAATAACACCACCTATAGCGCTACCTTGTCCGCCTATATACTTAGTAGTTGAATGCACTACTATTGAAGCCCCGTGTGCAAATGGTTTACAAATAAAAGCTGCAGCAGTATTGTCTAATATTAAGGGTATCCCAAGTTTTCTTCCAATAGTAGATATTTCTTCTATAGGAAATATATCTAGTTTTGGGTTAGGTAAAGTTTCACCAAAATATGCTCTAGTTTTAGAATCAGAGGCACTTTTAAAGTTCTCTGGATTTGAAGGATTTACAAATCTTACTTCAATTCCTTGATCTTTAAAAGTGTTAGCAAATAAGTTCCAAGTACCTCCATAAATATCTGTAGAACTTACTATGTTATCACCATTTTTGGCTATATTTTGTATTGATAAAGCAGTAGCTGCTTGACCAGAAGATACAGCTAGTGCAGAAACGCCTCCTTCAAAAGCAGAAATTCTTTTTTCTAATACATCACATGTTGGATTCATAATCCTAGTATAAATATTCCCCATTTCTTTTAAGGCAAATAAATTTTCTGCATGGTCTGCATCATTGAATTGATAGGAAGTAGTTTGATAAATAGGAACTGCTACAGAATTTGTGCTTTTATCTGCTCTCCATCCAGCATGTATAGCTAAGGTTTCTTCATTTTTAAAATTTAAATTTTTCATTTTAGATCCTCTTCTACTATGTTAAAAGTAGCTCCAGAATATAAAATATTGCTTATGGTATTTACCTCTTTAGCAGTATTTATAAAGCGCTCGCAAGCTGGAGCTCAAATCAGCGCACTAATAAAAGTATTTTATTTTTTTAAAATGTCAATATGTTATTTGTAAGTTATGAACGTTATATTTTTATATAATGATATTTATAGGAAATCGAGCTTTGGTATCTCTCATCCTGTTTTACCAAGACGGATCTCAAATGTTTTTGATTTTTCTAAACTATTAAATATCAAAGATAAAATACAATATATAGAAAATCAGATAGCATCTGAAAAAATCTTGCAGCTGTTTCATTCCAAAGATTATTTAGAAGTTTTAAAACAAACAGAACTAAATCAGTTTATTTCAAAGGAAAATTCAAAAAAATATAATCTTGGAACATTTAGCAATCCTATATTTACTGAAATGTATAAAAGGCATGCTACTTCCACTGGGGCATTAGTTTTGGCAGTAGAGCTATTGAATAATAATAAATATATTTTCTGTCCAGGTTCTGGAGCACACCATGGAAAAGTTAGTAAGGCTTCAGGTTTTTGCTATCTAAATGATATTGCTATTTCCATTTTAGTGTTAAGAGCTAAAGGATATAAAAAGATCTTATACTTTGATATGGATGCACATTATGGCGATGGAGTAGTAGATTATTTTAGCAATACTCCAGAAATTTTCACAATTTCTATACACCAGAAAAATTTATGGCCAAGAACAGGCGCATACCTATATGACAAATTAAGAAACACCTTAAACCTTCCAGTTTCAGAGGGCTTTAATGATAATCAATTTAAAATATTGATGGATGACACCATTATACCTAAAATGATAAAATTTAAACCAGAGGTAGCTCTTCTTCAAATGGGTGCAGATAGCTTAAAATATGATAAAATGTCATCTTTAGAATTAAGTAATAATTCAATGATGTATAGTATAAAAAATATAAAGGCTATATGTGAAAAAATTATCCTAATGGGCGGAGGGGGTTACAATCCTTGGATAACATTAAGAGCCTGGATTAATAATTTGGTAACTTTAATAGGTGATAAAGATCCACTAATTTTAAATAATGAGGCTAAAGAATTTTTAAAGAACATTTCTTTTATAGATAAACCTAAAGACTATTGGTTAAATAGTATAAAAGATAAAAATAATGTTTTTTAGATGTTAAAAGGGTGTCTTATTTATTTAATTTTTCCGATACTAATAATTATTGTTTTAATATTTATAATATTATTATTTTTTTAATTTGGTTTCTCTAATTACATTATTATTTAGTAGTTTATTGTGGGGGTTTTTTGACCTTATTAGAAAAAAAGCACTAGAGTACTTATCTATAACTCAAATAGTTTATTTAATATTTATTTCTCAAACTATAATTTTTTTAATAAGCCTTATTTACTCTAATTTAATTATTTTAAGTAATTACTACTTTATATATCTAGCTTTTATTGTAATTTTAAATTTAATTGGTCTTTATTGTTTCTTAAAGGCTATCAAAATACAACAAATTAGTATGAGTATTCCTCTACTAAGCTACTCTCCATTATTTTCCGTCTTTTTTTCTAGTCTAATATTAAATGAAAGTTTACTTTTGTACCAATATTTTGGTATTACTATTATTTTTATTGGTTCATTTGTTTTATATAGTAAAAGTCTTAGATTAAAAGATTTATTATTTAGTCCTTTTACTTTAATTAGTAATAAAGGAGCTCAGCTTATTATTACTGTAGCATTAATATGGAGTTTAGTACCAGTCTTAGATAAAAAAAGCTTATATTACATAGATATTTATTTTCACGGTTTTTTACAATCATTATTTGGAATATTATTATTACTAATTTTTATTAAGACACCTAAGATAAAAGCTTTTAAAGTCAAAAACATTAATAAGCACTTGTTTTTAGTATTAATGCTAATAATTATTAGTTTTCTTGCGACTATTATTCAGCTAGTAACCATACAAATAAATTATATTGCAATATTGGAAGTATTTAAACGTTCCGTAGGTATAATACTTTCATTATTTTTTGGTTATATTTTTTTTAAAGAGAGGATTAATTTCCAAAAAATACTTAGTATAATTATCATTATTTGCGGCTTGATATTTGTAATATAAATTTACTGTATTTATTATTCAATTACATAATCTAAATTATGCAAACTAAAGTGGCATGTTATTCTTAGAAAATGTCTTATACTAATTTTGAAGTGGAGTTTTATAATGTACAAAGTTTTATTTTTATTATTTTTATCTTTTAGTTTTAAAGCTTTTTCATGTCAGTTAGAAGGTCAAAGTAATATACTAAAAATAAAAGATTGGTTAGGCAATAAGTCAAGTTTTTCTAAATCCTTTATTAGAGGGAAATGTGCCTTAGATGAGGCTCTTGAAAAACTTTCTATTTCTGAAAAAAGGGTTATTACTAACTTAATTGCTAAATCATATTATCAGGATGCAAAAAAAGTTAAAGAATTAATAAATTATAACTACTAAAAAAAATTAACATTAGCTTTTTGATTCTATAGTTTTTTGATAACATTTAACTATGACTAAGCTAAATTTTATAATAATTCTTGTTTTCTTTATTTCAGCAGGTTTTTTTATTAGATTTTTTATTAAACACCAAGCCTATGAAAATGAAATTATTAGGGTAAATATAACTTTAAAAAATAATTGTGAGCTTTTTGACTCGGCCTTCATGGTAGCTTCTGATGTTGAAAAGAAAACTGCTGAATTTAAAAATGGGAAAGCAGTTTTGTCGTTAAAAAGGTCAAGTAAAATTCAATTGGAAGCTAATAGTAAATATGAAGGATTTCATTACAGTAGCATACCTGTTAAAGTTAAAGAGCAGATCACTCTCGAAGCTAACTGTACAGAACAAGGAAGGTTAGAGGAAATTTTTGACTCCTTAAAAAAACAATTTAAAGAGTAATTTATAATCTTTTTATAATTTTTATATAAAATTTATTTTCTCTATACTTTATATGATGATGAGCTACGTCTACTTCTAGTATTTGATCAAGATGAGTAACCTCTTCTTTAAGAGGTCCATACTCAAGTGCTCTCATAATTACATACCAAACTTTATATAAATCAGAATTATTCATTTTATATAAATAATATAATTTAACTATAAAAAATAACAAGAACAAAATAAGAACAAATGTATTAATTAGTTATTTTTTTTCAGAAGGGTAATTAAATGAAGAATATCTTAATATTATTATACTCAATGCTAATAACACAATACCTCCACATATTATCAAGATATCATAATGTATGTCATTACTTTGTGATTTATGCCAATTATTTAGATATTCTAAAAGCATTCTAGTTAATGCAGTAATTGCAACATAAATAAGGAATCTTACAGGCATGTGATTTGTTCTGAAATATATGCCAACTATAGCTCCAAGCTCTAAATAAATAAAAAGTAATAAAATATCTTCTATACTGGCAGAATTTTTTTGAGCCATTTCCATAAAAGAAAAGAAGGCAGACCAGACTATTGCTGATCCAATTGCAAAAAGAGCAATGTAGTGAAATGATTTTACTAAAAAGTTACCAACTTTATTGGCTTTATTTTCCAATTTATTATTCACGCTAGTAGCTTATCTGAGAAATAGAGTTTAGTAAACTATAATACTGTTACTAGGGAGGAGTAATTGGTATGTTTACTAAACTCTTATTTGTATAATAGTAAACAATTTTACAAAGATCAAGTAAAAATATTAAAAAACTTGATTTTTTTTTGTTGATAATCTTTGTAAAATTTTGTTAATATGTAAAATTAGTAAATTATGTTAGAAATAAATAAAGAAATTACTGCCAATATTGGTATAGTAATAAGAAGATTAAGAAGAGAAAAAGGAATGACTCAGAAACAGCTTTCAACAGAGCTCGGTATTTCTGTAGCTTATATAAATTTGATAGAAAACAATAAAAGAGATATTACCGTTCCTTTACTAATTAAGGTTGCTAAATTATTTAATATTGAACTATCTGACCTAACCAGTGATTACAATAAGCAACTCAACTCAGATCTAGTTGATATTTTTAGTGATAACCTTTTTGAAGAACATGATTTAAAAAATATAGATATTAAAGAGTTTTCTATGACCTCTCCTGTGGTAGGCGATGCTGTAAGATCTTTGTACAACTCTTATTTACAAAATAAAAAAGACTTAGCGTTGTTATCTGATCAAATAATTTCTGTAAAGCAGGATATGTCAGATACTAAAGGAGCAGAAACTTTTTCTGCAGACTTGGTTTCAGATATATTACAATCTAATAATAATTTTTTTATAGAGCTAGAGGAGATAGCAGATAAAGAAGCAAATACAATTAATATGAAGCTAGGACATAGATTACAAAGCATGATAACATATCTTAAAGATAAATTTTCTATCAATGTTGATTTTGCAGATGATGTATTTAAAGAGAATTTTTCAAAAAGATATTACGAAGAAAAAAAATTACTAAAAATTTCTAACACTCTTTCAAGAGAAAGCAAAGAGTTTATGATTGCGCAACAAATTGGTTTATTAGTAGCCAAAGATGCCATAAATAAACAATTAGAATTAAATGGAGTAATAAGTAACAATAGCATAGCTTTAGGAAGAACAGTTTTGGCTAATTATTTTGCTTCAGCTCTTATAATGCCATATGATTTTTTTTGGGAAACAGCTGAAAAATGTAGATATGATATTGATGTATTATGTAATAGTTTTGATACATCATTTGAACAAGTCTGTCATAGGCTTACTACGTTACAAAAGGATAAAAAAATGGGAATTCCTTTTCATTTTATGAGGGTTGATGTTGCTGGGAATGTTTCAAAGAGGTTTTCTATTTCAGGATTAAAAATACCTAGATATTCAGTGGCTTGTCCGAGATGGAATGTATATACAGCATTTTTAAATCCTGGAAAAATAAAAGTACAACTTTCTAAAATGTTAGACGGGAAAACTTTTGTTTGCTTTGCCAAAACAGTAAGTAAAAGAATAGGAGACTATAGATCTCCTGAAACATTTTTTTCTATAGGAATGGGTTTTGACTTAAAGTATGCCCAAAGATGTATTTATTCAGACAGTTTAGATTTAAGTAAACCCGTAGCAACAGGATTATCATGCAGAACCTGTGAAAGAGAGAATTGTAGGCAACGAGCCTTCCCTCCTATACATAGAAATATGAAATTTGATGAAAATATTAGAGGTTTATCGGGGTATATCAATCCAAAAGATAAAAATTAATTTAGTGTATAAGCAAATATATTATGATATAAAGAGCTTATGATTTTATTACATTTTTGTTCCAACTCTAGAGCCCAAAGAGTGCTTTGGCTTTTAGAAGAGCTTAAACTCAAGTATGAAATAAATAAAATAAAATTTCATCCTTCAGAACTAAAATCAGAGGAACATAAAAAAAAACACCCTTTAGGAAGAGTTCCAGTTTTAGAAGATGATAATATTGTTTTGTTCGAGTCAGGAGCAATTATTGAATATATTATTGCAAAATATGATAACAAGGATTTAAAGCCAAATTCCGAAGATACACTTTTTCCAGTATATTTACAATGGTATCATTACTGTGAAGGAATGGTAATGCCTCCTATGAATACCATAGTAGTTCATACAATTATTTTATCTGAAGAAAGAAGAAATCCAGAAGTATTAAGACAAGCTAAAAATTTATTAACTAAAGCAATTACACCTATCGAAGAATTATTATCAAAAAATAAATTTTTAATTAGAGACCAAATATCAGGTGTAGATTTTATGCTAGGACATGCTTTATATATGGCAAATAAGTTAGGCTGTGTTAGCGATAATATGAAAAATATATTAAGATATGTTGTATTAATTAAAAGCATGAAATCTTTTGAAATAGCAATCAATACATAAACCTTATTAAAGTTTCTAACGTATTAAAAATATGTCAAATAATTGTATTATCTGGTTTCGCAAAGACTTGAGATTACAGGATAATCCATTACTGGATGCAGCAAAAGATTTTGAAAACATTTATCCAATTTACGTTATGGATGATGATATTTTTGAAAATAAATACTTAGGAGGGGCTAGCAGGTGGTGGCTGGAAAGCTCATTAAAATCACTAAACTTTGATATGCAAAATTCCATTAGTATTTTTCATGGTGATAGTCTTAAAATTATTCCTTCATTGTGTGAAAGCCATAATGTAAGTGCTGTTTTTTGGAACAGATGTTATGAACCTGACAGAATAAAAAAAGATACTAAACTTAAAAATGACTTATCAAAGAATAACATAAGAGCTCAGTCATATAATGCTAGTTTGTTGTGGGAGCCATGGTCAATTAAAAATAAATCAGGGAATCCCTACAAGGTTTTTACTCCTTTTTACAAAACAGGGTGTCTTAAAAGTTCTTTACCAAGGAAACCTTTAAAAAAACCACAGAAAATATTATTTAAAAAAATACAAAATAACACGGAAATTTTTAAAATTAATGATTATTCTAATAAAAACCATTGGAGCAATAAATTTAGTGATCACTGGAAAGTTGGTGAAGCTAACGCCAAAAAAGTTTTAAAAAAATTTATTAATCAAGGAGGTAAGAACTATTCTATAGGACGTAATTATCCTTATTCAGAAAATGTTTCTAGATTGTCACCTTATTTACATTGGGGAGAAATATCGCCTTTCGAAGTTTGGGATTCAGCTAATAAAAACTTATTCGGTGAAAATAAAACAGTTTTTTTAAGTGAGTTAGGTTGGAGAGAATTTTCCTATCATTTACTATATAATTTTTCAGATATACAAAATGTTAATTTAAAAGAAAACTTTAATGAGTTTCCTTGGTTAGAAAATGAAGATTTTTTAGAAAAATGGAAAAAGGGATTGACCGGTTATCCAATAGTAGACGCAGGTATGAGAGAACTTTGGGAAACAGGATATATGCATAATAGAGTTAGAATGATTACATCATCTTTTTTAGTTAAGAATCTGCTAATGCATTGGAAAAATGGAAAAAATTGGTTCTGGAATTGTCTTTTAGATGCTGATGCTGCCAGCAACAGTGCTAGTTGGCAATGGGTAGCAGGAACTGGAACTGATTCCACTCCATTCTTTAGAATTTTTAATCCTATTACACAATCAAAAAAATTTGACAAGGATGCTCTTTACATTAAAAAATATTTGCCAGAACTTAGAGGACTTCCTAATAATTTAGTTTTTTTCCCTGCAGAACATGACGAAGAACTTTTGAATAAATATGATTTTACTCTAGGAGAGAATTATCCATTTCCTATAGTTGATTATGCTGAGTCAAGAAAAAGAGCTTTAGATGTTTACAAAAATTTCACAAATAGAAATTAAATTAGTTGATAATTATACTATTTTTCTAATAATGATTTAATGTTTAGATTTTTCCTTGATAAAAAATGGTTTTTGTGGAGTATTGGTGGCACCTTTGTCATATTAATTTCTACTTGGTACCAAGTACAGTTAGATGTAAAAATCAATCAGTGGTTTGGTGAATTTTATGACACACTACAGAAAGCTTTAACCACACCAGGAGCAGTAACTGAGAAAGAATTTATATCTTATTTATATACATTTGCTAAAGTTGCAGGAGGTTGGGTAATTATAGCAGTTTTTACTGGATTTTTTGTAAGTCACTTGGTTTTTAGGTGGAGAACCTCAATGGCAGACTATTATCATGAACAGTGGCAAAAAGCTAGAATGACAGAAGGTGCTTCCCAAAGAGTTCAAGAAGATACGTTAAAGTTTGCAAGAATTACAGAAGGACTTGGAGTTGGTTTGTTAGATAGTTTAATGACCTTGGCTGCATTTCTTCCAATCTTGTGGGGTTTATCAAAACAAGTAAGTTCTTTGCCATGGATAGGCGAAGTAGATCATGCATTAGTTTGGGTAGCAATAATAACTGCTTTGGGAGGCACAGTATTACTCGCCTCTGTTGGAATAAAGCTTCCTGGAATAGAATATGATATTCAAAAAGAAGAGGCAGGCTATAGAAAAGAATTAGTATTAGGAGAAGATGATCCTATTAGAGCTGCTCAACCTAAGATAGGTCAATTGTATAACAGAGTAAGAGGTATTCACTTTAAATCTTACTTTCATTACTTATACTTTAACGCTGTTAAATGGTCTTACTTTCAAGGTATGGTAATAGTTCCTTATATTGCTTTAGCTCCAACAATAGTAACTGGTGCAATTACGTTAGGTTTTGTTCAACAAATTACTAGAGCTTTTGGAAGAGTAGAAGGTTCATTGCAATACTTAGTAAAAAGCTGGGCGACTATAGTTGAATTAATATCTGTATGGAAAAGATTGAGAGAATTTGAAAATAATCTTAAGGATAATATTAATTTAGAATATTTGAAAAATATAGAAAATAATTAATTATTATATTATGTTAGAAAATTTTTATAAAAACTTTGTATTTAAGTATTCTAGATTTTTTTTATTTATTATTATTACAATTACTCTCCTTCTAGGATACAAGGCTTTTTCATTAAAAATAGATGCTTCCTCAGACACTTTAATTTTAGAAAATGATAAAGATCTTACTTACCACCAGCTTTTATCTAAGAGGTATAAAACTCCCGAATTTTTAGTTATAGCATTTTCACCAGATAGGGGACTATTATCAGAGCAAACCAGAAAAAACATCAAAGACATTAGTCGTGATTTATTAAGTTTAGATCGAGTAGATACCGTAAATTCGATATTAAATGTTCCATTGTTAGAAAGCTCGAATAAATCATTAGCTGATATCTTAGAAGGAGTCCCTAGCCTTGAAGATAATATAGTTAATCTAGAAGACGCTAAGAAAGAATTTGTTAACAGTCCTCTTTACAAAGATAATTTAGTTAGTTCTGATTTTAAAACTACTGCCTTGCTAGTTAATTTAGAAGAAAATACAAAGTTAGCCAAGACTAAAGAAAGTTTAAAATTACTAAAGAAAAAGATCACCGATAACTCTATAACAGACCAAGAGTTAGATGTTTATAATAAGTTAACTTCAGATTTAAGATTAATAAGAAATATTGAAAGAGAAAGTCAAAATTTACTAATTTCTGATATCAGGACTATTTTAGCCAAATACAAAGGCTATGGAGAAATTTACCTAGGTGGTATTCCGATGATAGCAAATGATGTTGTTAGTTTTGTAAAAGGAGACTTAAAGGTTTTTGGTTTATCTATTTTAATATTCCTTGTAATAGTTCTTTTTGTAATTTTTAGACAAATTAGATGGGTTATACTTCCAATTATAACCTGTTTTTTTTCAGTTGCTATTACAGCAGGTTTGTTTAGTATTTTAAATTGGGAAGTGACCGTGATTTCTTCTAACTTTATTTCTTTGCAATTAATTCTAACAATGGCAATTACCATTCATTTGATTGTAAGGTATAGAGAATTAATTAGAAATAATAAAGATATTTCTCAAGAAAAATTGCTCATGGAAACTATTTTACAAATGATTAAGCCCTGTTTTTTTACAGTAGTAACGACCATTGCTGGATTTAGTTCGCTAATTTTATCTGATCTTTTACCTGTAATTAATTTTGGTTGGATGATGAGTCTAGGAGTAAGCATTTCATTAATAGTTACTTTTTTAGTATTTCCAGTGTTGTTAATTGAATTAGATAGGCTAAAACCAAACTTAAGCTTTGAAAATAAATTTAACCTACCCGAAATAGTAGCTAAATTTGCTAAAAATCATGGAAATTTTGCATTATTTTTTACATGCATGATTTTTATTTTTAGTGTAATAGGTGTGGCAAGATTAAAAGTAGAAAATAGTTTTATTGATTATTTTAAAAGTACTACTGAAATTAGCAAGGGAATGAGAGTTATAGACAATCAATTAGGAGGCACAACTATACTTGATGTTACCTTAGATTTTGATGCTAATGAGATTGAACTAAAAAAAAAAGAGGATGATTTTGTATCAGATGATTTAGATGATTTAGATGATTTATTAATGGAAATGGATCAGCAAAATAATGAGCCAAAGTATTGGTTTACAGACTATAAAATGACAAAGATTGAAGAGTTACATGATTATTTAGATTCATTAGACGAAACTGGTAAAGTTTTATCTTTTGCAACTATTTTAAAAATAGGAAGAAGTATTAATAATGGTAATTCATTAGATAGTGTACAATTAGGGCTGTTATATGAAAAGCTCTCTAAAGAATACAAAGAAATTATTTTAGATCCATATATTTCTACTGACAATAATCAAGCCCGTATCTCATTAAGAGTTAAAGATTCTGATCCTAAACTTCGAAGGAATGAACTTATTCAAGAAATTAAATTAAATGCACCAAAAACGATTGGGATTACGTCTGAAAAAATTAAGCTATCCAATATATTAGTGCTCTACAATAATATGTTACAAAGTTTATTTAGTTCACAAATTCTTACTTTAGGATTAGTAGTGGTAGTACTATTTTCTATGTTTATGTTCTTATTCAAATCATTTAAAATATCATTAATAGCATTAATTCCTAATTTGCTTTCCATTGGTTCTGTTCTTGGTCTAATGGGTGTTTTCTCAATACCATTAGATATGATGACCATTACGATAGCAGCAATAAGTATGGGAATTGCAGTTGACAATACTATACACTATATCTTTAGACACAAAGTGGAGTATAATAGAAATAAAAACTATGAATCCTCTATGTTAAAGACACATACCAGCATAGGTTATGCCCTATACTATACAACATTAACCATAATAGTTGGATTTTCAATATTAGTATTTTCTAACTTTATACCCAGCATCTATTTTGGGTTGTTAACTAGTTTAGCAATGTTTATTGCATTATTTGCAACATTAACTATAGTGCCTAAGCTTTTAGCTTTATTTAAAGCTTACAATTAATTTTTTTTATTTCTAAGTAGATAAAAAAAAGGAAAAAAGAACAATGGAGATAATGCTAAAAAAAAGAAATCTGTATTAAAAGATTTTATTTTTGCTTGTAAATTTATGTCTGAATACAATCTTAAAAATTTATTATATGTGTAATCCTCCATGTTTAATCTACTAATCAAATTATAATTAGAATAGCTAGTTAAATTTCTAAACTCTTCAAAATAATATATTTGATATCTATTCAGCAAAGACACAAAGATTGCAACTGCTACCCCAGTTCCTAAGGTCCTAGAAAACTGAAATAGACTAGCTCCGTGAGTTCTAAATTTATCAGGAAGTGTAACATAAGTTATGTTTGCTAAAGCTACATAGTAAATACTTATTGAAAGCCCCCTATAAATCATATTAAATATAATTTGTTCTGTACCAGTCTGACTTGTCCAAAATGTAACTTGTAAATTTGATACTGTAAATATGAATAGTCCTAGCAACATAGTTTTTACATTACCTAAATAAAAAATAATTTTGCTAGTAAAAAATGTACCAAACATACCTCCGAGACCAGATATACATAATATAAAACCAACTTTATGAATAGGAAAACCCTGAATTTGAGTTAAAAAAATTGGCATCAATATAAATGGAGGAATTAATATAAATCCAAATAAAAAAGCAAAAAAAATTCCACCTGTATAAAACCTATCTCTAAACAACTGTTTGGGAAATAAAGGGTTTTTAGATTTTAGAGAGTCAAAAATGAATAAGACTATAAAAAAAGAGGATAAGAAAGATAAGTAAATTATCAAATTTGAGTCAAACCAATCTTTTAGTTCACCTCTATCTAAAAAAATTTGAAGTGCAGCTACTGAAATACTAAGAGAAATAAATCCAAAAAAATTAATTTCACTTTTTTCTTTTTTAATACTATCTTCTAAAAAAATTAATAAACCTAAAAATGCTAAAATACCAAGTGGAACATTAATAAAAAAAACTCCTCTCCAACTATAATATTCTATGATATAGCCTCCAAGCAAAGGGCCAAGCACCGGTCCTGCTAGAAGTCCAAAAGTCCATGCAGATATCGCCTTACTTCTATTTTGTGTAGTAAAAATATCTATTACTAAAGCTTGACTAATTGCTACTAAAGCTGAACCACAAAAACCTTGTATAGATCTAAATAGAAGAAGTGTTTCAAAATTATTGGATAGACCGCACAGTCCTGAAAATAATGTAAATCCAAAAATACCATAAATATAAATCAGTTTTCTTCCAAAAAGCTGACAAAGAAAACCTAAGCTTATGATTCCTATTGCAGAGGATATAGAAAAAACTGTGATTATCCAAACTGTTACAGACCTTGTAGTAGAAAAGTTACTCTCTATCTCATTAATAGACAAGGAAATTATTCCCATATCTATTGTAAAAAGACTGGTAGCTAAACATATAAAAACAAGACTGATTATATTTTTATTATTCTGCAAATTTTTATTATTTGTATTTAATAATAAGGATATTATATAATACATTATGCAGTCAATTTATTTAGCAGGAGGTTGTTTTTGGTGCACGGAAGCTATTTTCAATATAGTTGAGGGAGTTGAAAAAGTCGTACCAGGTTATATTGGGGGAGAAAGTTTAAATCCTACATATGAACAGATATGTACTGGTAAAACAGGTCATGCTGAAGCAATAGAATGTAGTTTTGATGAAAATAAAATAAACTTGAACACTATATTACAGATTTTTTTTTCAACTCATGATCCTACTCAGTTAAACAGACAAGGAAATGACGTAGGAACTCAATATAGATCAGCTGTATTTTGTAATGATAGCGAACAAAAAGAAGTAGCAGAACAATTTATTAATAACATTACAAAGTTATATTCTAAAAAAATTGTAACAGAAGTTAATATAAAAAAAAATTTTTATAGAGCGGAACAGTATCATTTAAATTATTATATTAGGAATAGTAATTCCTCATATTGTAATATTATTATCAAACCAAAATTAATTAAGTTCAAGAAATTGTTCAAAAAAAATGTATCTAATTTTTAATTCCATAGTTTAATGTATAAACTCTTAATTTGATCTTGAGAGGGAACTATAGGATTATTATAAGGTGAACCTGAGGCAAGTGCTTGTTTTGATAAAATATCTAGTTTATTCATAAAATCATTCTTATTTATCCCGTATTCTTCAGGTGTAGGTACATTCAAATCTAGGTTTAATTTATACAACTCTTTAACCAATTTTTTATTAGCCTGCTCATTGTCATCTTTATGATCTGCAGCGCCCATAGCTTTTGAACATTCAGCATATTTGACTGACGATCCTGGTATAGAAAATTGTGTAACTAGGGGCAGTAGCATAGCATTAGAAAGGCCATGAGGTACATGATAGTTTGCTCCTATAGGTCTACTCATTCCGTGAACTAGAGCAACAGATGAGTTACTAAAAGCCATCCCTGCTAGTGTTGAGCCAAGCATAACGGCCTCTCTGGCTTTTTTATTATTTCCATTATTATAAACATCTCTCAAATTGGGAAAAATAAGTTTCATTGCAGCCATAGCTTGAGTATCACTAAATAAATTAGATTTCTTACTAACATAAGCTTCGATAGCATGAGTAAGAGCATCTATACCAGTATCAGCAGTTGTTCTAGCTGGAACAGTTAACGATAATTCGTAATCTACAATAGCAGCGGCAGGCAAAAAACCTGGACCTACACATAGCATTTTTTCATCCGTTTTATCATCAGTAATTATTGTGAATTTAGTAACTTCAGAGCCAGTACCTGCTGTTGTAGGTATTGCTATTATAGGTATTGATTTCTTTCTTAAAACATAAGGAAATTTGTAATCTGACATTCTACCCCCATGGGATGCTAATGCACTTATAGCTTTTGCAGAGTCAATTGGACTTCCTCCTCCAAAGGCTATAATTGAATCAAAATTACCTTGTTTTAAAATATCTACAGCTTTAAGAATAGACTTTGAAGTGGGCTCAGGAATAGTATCTTTATATATTTCATATCTAATTTGAAACTTGGTTAAATATTTTTCTAATGGTTTAATAATTCCTAATTTCACCATTGTATTATCTGTAATGATAAAAGGGTTTTGTTTTTCTAAAGATTTTAATATTGAGGTAATTTCTTTTAGGGTACCTCCTCCTAATGTTAGTGATCCGGGTAGTAGAATATCGCTCATAGTAATAATCTTGCTATTTTAATAAGATAATATATCATAAATAATTTGTGGTGTATATTATATGGATACAAAATTCAATACCGGTGATATATTCCTTAGAGGATTTGCTTATCCCACGGAGTGGAAGGTAATAAACGTAAAGTTGATTAATGATATTATTCATTATGAATTAAAAGATATTAGGTCGCCAAAATCTGTAGTTTTATCTGAGTGGGCATTAACAAAAGATGACAGCTGGAAGTTTCATGAGAAAAAAAAAGATGATAGTTAATTTTTTTTTAATGAAGCTTTAAAATATGATAAAATAATGAATAATGATGCCATTGTGGCGATTAAAAAACCCCACTTTCCCTCTTTATAACCTTTTCTACTAATATAACATTTCAAGAAACGGGTAAAAGCCTTTCTTAAAACTATCCAAAATGGAGGTATTTTCTTTTTACTATAAAAAATATCTAGAGCTTTTTTATCACTGTAAACTTTTAATCTTAAAAGCATGTCATTAATATCATCATCAACATAATGTTTTATTCTATTATTAAGCTTTCTTTTTTTGCCTTTTAAATATAAAGATGGATGAATTCTTTGTGAATTATTCCATTTCTTACAGCCTTTATAACTTAACCTTGGAGCAGCGGAAACTCCCCAAGAGGCTCCCCATCCGTGCCTTATCCTTTTTTTTCCAATGTAATTGTCAAAAGGTATTAAAAAAAAACCAGGTTCTGCATATTTAATTCTTTTCTTTATTTCTAAAAATAACTCTTTACTAATATGTTCATCTGCATCAACTTCTAATATCCAATCTCCCTTACATTTTTTTAGACCAAAATTTCTTCTTTTTCCCTCTAGTTCCCAAGATCCTTCATATATGTTTTTAGTATATTTTTTAGCAATTTTCTTACTATTATCATTAGTTTTATCTAAAACAACTACTATCTCGTCGGCAGCACTTAGTTTGTTTAAACAAGAATTTAACTTTTCCTCTTCATTATGGGCAACCACCAAGGCACTAAGCTTAATACTATTTTTCATAATTTTTATTATAATTATAACTTAATTATTTATTTTGTTATAAAGTAATACAATGAATAAAAAAAGAGTAGCAATAATTGGAGCAACTGGTTTTCTTGGATTATATATAAGTGAAACTCTTAGTAAAAGTGGTTTTGACGTATACGGTTTTATAAGAAGTAAAAATTCTGATGATTATAAAATTTATAAAAAATTAAAATTAAAGACAATAATAGTTGGAAACTTAGAGGAAATAAAAAAAATAGATATTCAAAAAAAAACATTTGATTTTGTAATTAATCTAGCTGCAAGAGCACACATTAATCAAAATGTAACTGAAAACAATCAGAAATTTATAAATAAACTTTCCAACATAGAAAGGAATATAGTAGAAAACTTTGATAATAAAAAAGTTAAATTAATACAAATTAGTTCTGCAAAAGTTAAATTACTCAGAAATCATACTTCTATAAATAAGAATGAATTAATTTACATTAAAGGAAAGTTGCAAAGTGAAAAAATCATAAGTAAAAACTTTAAAAGATATATTATATTGAGACCTCCATTAGTTTACGGACCACATGTAAAAGCCAACTTTTTAACATTGATGAAAGCTATAGATTTTGGCATTCCTCTTCCATTTGCAAACTTAAAAAATGCTAGAAGCTATTTGTACATAGGCAATTTAGCAGATTTAATTATTAAAATAATCAAAGATAATAAATTTTTGAATAACAAATATTACGTTTGTGATGGAAAACCAATTTCTACAACAGAATTATCTGAAACTATAGCAAAACATCTATCAAAAAAAGTAAAAAAAATTAGAGTAAATATTAATTATTTATATTTTATGGCTAAAATTTTTAAAAAAAAAAGTTTATTAGATAAAGTAATAGGAAATTTTGTTGTAAATAATAATGTATTAAAAAAAGATATAGATTGGAAACCCAAATATAATTTTACTACAGGAATTAAAAATACTTGTTTTTGGTATAAAACAATGTTTAAAATGAAAGAATAATTTTTTTGATATGAATAAAATATTTCATTGGTTTAAAGAGACGTTTCCAGCAAAAGAATTCATGCTTAGAAGTAACGAAGGCATGAAGTATTTTAGATTAGGTACTTTTATGCAGGTTATATTATTATCTCTGCTAGTTACTTCTGGTTGCTTAGTAGCTTTATTTACCTATAAAATGCAGTTTCTTCAAACTGTAAATTATAAACAAAATTTAGCTTTAAAAGACTTAAGAGTTAAATACTCAAAATTCACTAATGCTGTAATAGAATTAAGAGATGAGCTAAATATTGAAAATACTAACTTCACCGATACTGATTTAAGTGTGGAATTACAAATTAAAAAAGTTACGAAATTGTTAGAAATATTAGAATATGATATAAATGCAATAGCCAAAAATGAAGACATCCAGACTGATCATAAATTAACTGAAATTAAAACTAAATTAGAAAACGTTATTAATGAAAAAAATGACAGGCAAAAAATACTGGAAGAGTTAGACCTTATTATTAAATCCTTAAGAGATAATATTGATAAAATTTATAATTTTAGTAATGAAAATTTTTACGTTGATTATGACTTCTCAACTGTTTATTACATAAAAGATGATCCTAAAGAGCCAATTGCAGAAAAAAATTTACTGGATTTAAAAAATAGTGAAAAAATTTATAACAACCTTTTTAAAACAATAAATGAAAGCCTTGATGCAGTTACAGCTTTAAAAATGTTAAGTTATGAGTTAGCTATGAAAAAAGAAGAAGGGCAATTTTATTATGATATCAATAATAATCTTAAATTAGCTACATTAGAAACTTTAAATGAAAAAATTATATTTTTAGAAAATATTTTTAAAAAAACTAAATCTTTTAATTTAAAGACTTTAGATGACTCTCACGATGATAAAAATATTGGAGGACCTTTAGAAGAGGTGGCGAAAGATGATGTAATATCTAATGAAATTTTTGATAAAGCTAAACGTTTTGAACTCTTAAAAAAAAGATTTTTATCAGTACCGTTATCTGGACCTATGGATCGTTATTATGTTACAAGTTCCTATGGATATAGAAAAGATCCATACACTAAAAGACGTGCTTTTCACAAGGGTATTGATTTAGGCGCACCATGGGGAACAAAAATAAAAAATACAGCAGCAGGTAAAGTGTCATTTGTTGGAAGGTATGGCTCTTACGGAAAGTCAGTATTTGTTAATCACGGCTTTGGTATTGAAACTAGATATGCTCATCTTTCTAAGATTTTTGTTAAAGAAGGAGATGAGTTAATGCTAGGAGAAGCATTAGGTAAAATTGGTAACACAGGAAGGTCTACTGGAAAACACCTTCATTACGAAATTAAAATTGATAATAAGTCAAGAAACCCCAGACCTTTTCTAAAAGCAGGTAAAAATGTTTCTAAAAAATACTAGCATGTTTGCAAATAAATCAAAAGGAAGCTCTCTATCTATTATAACTCAAGGTATTGACTTTACAGGTGAAATAAACACTGAAGGAGATATACATCTTGATGGAAGTATGAAAGGTATAATTAAAGCCAATGAAGTAGTTATAGGACCAAACGGATCATTTGAAGGAGAAATCGTGTCTAATATTTTAATAGTGGGAGGAAGCATTAAAGGAAAATTCAATATAAATAATTTACATATTAGAAAAGATGGAATACTTAGTGGAAAGGCTAAATACTTTCTAGTCACAATAGATGAAGGAGGAAAAGTTTTAGGTGAGTTAGGTATTATAAAAAGTCCAAAAGTTATTAGCTCAACAACTAGTAAAAATAATAGTGCTAATACTTCCAAAAATAATAATAATCCTACAAATAATAATAGTTAAAAAATTCATTATTTTATTGCTTACAATCAGCTCCTTTAAAGCCACCTTTAATCCAATCAAGTGACTTTATACCATCTGGAGGATTTACACACCTGGCTTTAAAGTATTCTATATCTACTATTTCAACTCTTTTTTCCTTTTTATTCCATTTTGATCTACCTATTGCTTGATCTTGAATTGCTTGATGACCTTTACCTAAGGCCATTTCTGCCATTCCACTTGGAGTATCCCATTTAAGGCCTTCCATAAATTCTATTACTTCTTCTGTTGTAGGAAATCTATTTAGTTTTAAATAAGCATCATCATAAGCTTTTTTAATAAATAGTGCAGCCATGGCTCCCTTATGCATTGGTTGAGTAGTTATTTTAATACCATACTCTTCTTTCATTTTTTCTTTGAACCAGTTCGCTAATTTTGAGTTAGGAGAAAGATCACCATGGGGACCTCTAGCACCTATTATAACTCCATCAGGGATATTTTTTCCTACAGAGGGAAGAGCATGATCAGCCGCGCTTAAAAAAACTGTTGAATTTCTAAATAAGCCTCTGGCATTTGATTGAATAATAAAAGACTCAAGGTCTCCTCCCCATAGAGAGGAGTGAATAAGATCTGGTTTTGAAACCAAAATAGCAGATATTTCTGTTCCATATTGACCAGAAAACATTTTAGGAAACTGTTTTGAAACTATTTCAGGTTTATTAAATATAATATCAATTGAACTTTTAAAATCTGCCCAATTATCGTGCCCCCAAGCATAATTTTGATTTATTGCAGCTACCCTTTTAGGAGTTATTCCTTTTCTTTTCAAGTATAAAGCTCCAGCAATATTATCCATAGCAGCATGAGGACCTGTTCTAAATACATATTTATATGATTCTTCTTCAAATACTCTGGGAGTTCCGCAATCAATTAAAATAGTTAATTGTTTTAGCTCCTCGGCCACTGAAGGAATTGCTAAGCAATCACCAGAAGAAATATAACCCATTACAATATCAACTTTTTGTCTCTGCACCATATTTCTAAATTCAGCAACTTGTTTTGTTGCTCCACCACTTTCATCTATGAAAAAAGATGACACCTTTTTTCCCGCAATTCCTGGTGTATTGTAAGGAGCAGGTATTGTCCCTTCATTTATAGACTTGAACATAAACTCCAGGCCTTGTTTAAGAGGAATACCAAAACTTGAGGCCGCTCCACCAGATAAAAAAGTTGATACTCCAATTTTTACTTCTTCTTTTGCTTTGATGTTAAGACTGAAAGTAAAAACTAATATAAAAAAACTAAACCTTAAAAAATATTTCAATTTATTTCTCCATGACAATTAATATACTATAATAATTATTTTATACTACTATATAACTAAAAAATGAATTATAACTAAAGAATAAAATTAATATAATATATGGGAGATAATATGAATAAATTATTAATTATACTATTTTCTATAACATATTTTTCATTTAATTTGAATGCAGATACCACAGATTCTAAATGGAAAAATATTATAGAAATAACTAAAACAGGTGATCACTGTAAAGATGATGTAAACTGTTTTAATAGATATCATCCTGCTATAAAGGCTAGAGCTACAGCAAAACCAGGTGATATTATTGTTCTTCATACTAGAGATGCACTCGATAGTAACTATAGTTTAGATGCAGTTGCCGAAGATGTTCCTACTATAAATCTTGGAGAAGTTCACCCTATGACAGGACCAGTTTACATCAAAGGTGCAAAAAGAGGAGATGCTTTAGAAGTTGAATTACTTGATATAGTTCCTGATGAATATGGATATACAGTTATTGTACCTGGGTTTGGGTTTTTAAGAGATTTGTTTACAGAACCTTACATAGTAAATTGGAAGTTAACCAGAATTGGTGCTGTTTCTGATGCTATGCCAGGAGTTACTATACCTTATGAGGCTTTTCCAGGATCTATAGGAGTACTTCCAGGTTTAAAAGAAGTTGAAAATTGGAAAAAAAGAGAAGCAGACCTAGCTGCTGCTGGCGGTGTAGTGCTTACTCCTGATCCAGGCTTTGCATTGCCTGCAGATATCTGTGCAGAAAATGGTACACATAAAGATGATTGCTTAAGAACTATACCACCTAGAGAAAATGGAGGAAATATGGATGTACAGCAAATGCAAGTTGGAACAAAAATTATATTTCCGTGTTTTATAGACGGATGTGGTTTGTTTGCAGGAGATGTACATTATGCTCAGGGTGATGGAGAAGTATCAGGCACAGCTATAGAAATGGGCGCAATAGTTAAAGTAAGAACTAAAATTCTGAAAAGACAAGGTAAAAAAATGGTAATGCCTGCAACTAAAGGAAACGATGAAATTAGAGATATGGAGCCAACTAAATTTTATCAAACAGTTGGTATACCAGTAAAAGATGCTGGTACAGAGTTAGAGTATTATAAATATCTTGGGGGAGATAAGATTACTAATTTATCAAACTTATCAGAGTCTTTAACTTTGGCTGCAAGACATGCACTTCTTCAGATGATAGATTATATAGTTGATGAATATCGTCTTTCTAGAGAACAAGCTTACATTCTTTGTTCAGTGGCAGTAGACCTCAGAGTAGGTCAAGTAGTTGACGTACCTAACTATGTTATAACGGCCGTTTTAAATCTTGATGTTTTCGATAAAAACAGAAATTAGATAACTACCGTTTGAACGGAGATGTAGTAATACATCTCCGTAGTAAGATGAAAATTACACATAAATTTAAATTATTTATTATAGTAATCGCACTTTTTATAAGTGGACATGCTCCTTGGGGTCAGCACGAAGTTTATAGACAAATGCATATGTTGGTAATGTGCTCAAAACAAGATGAAGGAGCATTTGATTTTACAAAGAAACTAAAAGTAATACTTGATGAGTATTTACCAGAAGCAAAGGCAAGGGTTGCAAGAACTAGAGATTCGGAGAGGTTAGTCAACTTATTAATAACTAACCAAATACCCTTAGCTATTATTTCTGACAATTTATTAATAAATTTAAAAAATGAGACATCTCAGAATTTTCAAAATCTATTAAAATATTCAAAAATTCTTTATTCATTCGAAGATATGATTTTGATAGTAAATCATGATTTTCCGAAAGAATATATGGGACAGGTGATAGAGTCCTTAGTTGAAGCTTCTAAAAATAATAAAGATGAAGTTAAGTTTATTATAAAAAAAAATTTAGCAATTAGTTATGATGAATTAGTTTTAGTGAAGATTAAGTTTTAATTATCTAACTTTTATAACAGCCTTGCCAATTACCTCCCGATTAATTAGAGCCTGAAGAGCGTATTTAGTATCTTCTAAATTAAAGACCTTTGAAACCTTGGGATTAATTTTTTTTTCTTTCCACCATTTCAATATCTTTTCCATATTAACATTATGACCATCAGGCTCTCTTTCTCTCCATGCTCCCCAAAAAACACCTACAATAGAACAGTTTTTCAATAAAGGTAAATTTGTTGGAGCAGAAGCAATAGTTCCTGAAGCAAAGCCTATAACTAAAAGCCTACCATTCCATGCTATACATCTAAGCGATTGATTAAATACATCACCACCTACTGGATCATAAATAATATTTGCCCCTTTGCCGTTAGTAATTTCTTTAACTTTTTCTTTAAATTCATTTTTACTATAATTAATACAATAGTCTGCACCATATTCCTTGGCTACTTTGAGTTTTTCTTCAGTACTCGCAGTAGCTATGATTTTAGCACCAATTGCTTTAGAAAGCTCTATTGCAGTAATTCCTACTCCTCCTGCAGCACCATGTATTAATACTACATCATTTTCTTTTATATTTGCCCTTTGAAATAGTGCATAAGCTGAAGTACCATAAGTTAGACTCATACTAGCAGCAGTAATAAAATCCAGTTCTTCTGGAATTAGAGTGATCTTATTCTCAGGAACGCAAACTTCTTCAGCAAAAGCACCATGACCTGTAACAGCCATTATTCTATCACCTACATTTAAACTATTTACGTTACTACCAACTTCTGAAATAACCCCTGCAACTTCAGATCCAGGTGAAAAAGGAAAAGGAGGTTTATATTGATACTTACCTTGAACAATTAATACATCTGGAAAATTTACGCCTGCAGCATGTACTTTAATTCTAACAGAATTATTATCTAAATTAGGACTTTCAATATCTGAAACTTTTAAATCTTCAGGCTTACACCATTGATTACAAACTATCGCTTTCATTTTTAAATTCCTTTTCTTTTATTAAACATAAAAAGTTTCCCCATTTTGTTTCTATCCTTATTTTAATGGGATAATATAAATTAGATTCTCCGTATTTTTTTATCCACATTTCGCCTTTTTGAGGAAATTTTTCTAACTCTTTTTTAGTATAGCCTGCTAATCTATTAATTTCAAAGTTACATTTGTATGTTTTTATTTCATCTACTCCTAAAAAACTATGGTTTACGCTACTAATTTTTTTTGAATTAATTTTTAAATTATATCTTCTTTTACCATCATAAATCTCAATAACTTTATTACACCTATTTGAAGCTAAATTAAATACTCCGGCTACTGGATCATTTACATTTTTTAAAAAACTTTTTAATATCTCTCTTCTAGTATCTTCTCTAGGATCTGGCTGTGCTGAAATAATTAAAGGCGGTGATTTGGAAAAGTCTATTTCTATATACCCTACTTTTTTTCCTCTTTGATCTTTTGAAAAATAATTACTAGAATAAAAGGAATTTTTTTTTATCATTCCTGATGAGTTTAATTTTTGACTCCAATCTAGAAATAGAGAAAAAATTCCTACTGAATTAGCATAAACTTTTAAATCGTATTTATTGTCTTTAAAATGTAAAGAAATCTTCCCTTTAGCTAGTGAAACCCCTCCTATGTATGAAGAAATAATGAATTCTTTATTTTTGGGTTCAGAAAATAATAATTTTGGGATTAGTAATAAAGTAAATACTAAATAACTTATTAAATAGAATTTCAATAAAATTTTTTTCATTACTGTAACAAAAAGTGCTCTAACCATATATCATGATGATTACAAATACTTAATATGTATACACTACCTTTAAAACCAGATATATCATGTCTGGAAAAAGCCCTATCCTTTGATGGATCAAATTTTTTTTCTGATATAAAATTAAAATTTTTATCTAAAACAATATGTTTGATAATATAATGTTCAAAACCTTTCATTTCATGTTGTGTTGTGACTTCAATAAAATTAGAATTTCTTACTATAAACGGAATATGAGGTTCGATTAAACCTTTCCATCTTCCAGGGCTTTTTTTTGTATAATATATATTTCCTGCTAATGGTCCTGCAAGAAGGAAATCTAACTCACTTTTTGTATATAATACTTTAGGACTAATAATAAAAAGGAGTGTACATGTAAAGCATAGAAAATTTCTTTTTTTTTTATCTAACATATTTGTTTAAAATTATAGCAATATTATATAAAATTTTTATATACTTTGTAAATTTATATAATAATTACTATAGTGTTATAAATTAAAAAAATTATTATGATCCATAACAAATTACTAGGAAATAATACTAAAACTCCAGCTTCACCTCAGAAGTTTAAATTTGATTTAATAAAAAATAAGCATAATAAGTCTTTTTTTAACGTAAGATTTACTATTCCTGAGTTTACTTCTATTTGTCCGGTAACAAACCAGCCAGATTTTGGACTATTTATTATAGACTATATTCCTAAAGGATGGCTTGTCGAGTCTAAATCTTTGAAAGTTTATATTCATTCATATAGAAACTATGGTATTTTTCATGAAGACGCAGTAATGAAAGTAGGGAAAGATTTACATAAAGCAATAAAACCAATTTGGTTTAGAATAGCTGGGTATTTTGCGCCTAGGGGAGGGATTCCAATAGATGTTTTTTGGCAATCAGGAAAAAAAAATCCTAATGTTGAAATACCTGAACTAAAAGTTTATAAACAACAACTAGTTAATAGATAAATCTGAATGAAATCTATCGTACATAATTATTTAGATAATATTAAAATAAGCCTAAATGGCTTTCTGAAACATTGTGAAAAGGATCTTTTAAGCTCAGCAAATTTAATAGCTAAAAAATTTGAAAAAGGTAACAAAATTTTAGTTTGTGGAAACGGAGGATCTGCATCTGATGCTCAACATTTTACGGCAGAGTTAATTGGCAGGTTTAAAAAAGATAGAATAGCACTACCAGCTATAGCCCTTAACACAGATACTTCTGCAATTACAGCTATAGCTAATGATTATGACTATAAAAATATATTTTCTCGACAGATAGAAGGTTTAGGAATGAGAGGTGATATATTGTTAGCTATTTCAACTAGCGGTAATAGTAAAAATATAAAAGATGCTGTAAAAATTGCTAAAAAAAAAAATATTATAGTTATAGGCTTAACTGGCTCAAAAAAATCTGAATTAACTAAATCAAGTGATTTATGTATATCTGTGCCAGCAACTGAAACTAGCCATATTCAAGAGTTACATATTATAGTTTTACACTTGTTATGTATACTAATAGAAAAAAAACTATTTTAATGTTGAAACAAAATACATCTGTTTTTTCATCTAATAATCTCAAAAATATAGAAACAAAGCTGTGGGATTATTTTCAACAAGGAGTAAAAAATAAAAAATCATCTTTCCATTATCCTACTATAGCTAGTTTAAATAAAAGCTCTTTGAGTTTAAGAACAGTTATTTTACGCAAGGTCATAAGAGATGAAAGAAGTATATTCTTTTACACTGATTACAGAAGTAAAAAAATTAAAGAATTAAAAGTAAATAATAATATATTTATGCACATTTATGATTCAAAAAATAAAATACAATTACAAGTAGAAGGAAAATCAAAAATATTTAATAAAACTAATTCTAATAAAGAAGTTTGGAAAGAACTTTCCTCTTTTGCTAGGACTGCTTATTTATATAAAAAACCGCCAGGAGCTATAATATTAGGTGAAAATGATTTAAAGCTAGATAAAGAAGAGAGAGGATACAAAAATTTTACTATAGTAAAATTTGAAGTTAATAAAATATTTTGGTTATTTTTAGACTATAATCAAAATAAAAAAGCTGTTTTTTTATATAAAAATAAAAGTTTTATTTCTAATTGGCTAGTACCTTAATTATGCATTTCAATAAATTTAATATATGTTATAAATAATTTATGAAGTTTGATAACATCATATATGAAGAAAAAAATTCTTTAGCAAAAATTGTTTTGAATAGACCAGAATCAGGAAATACTCTTGATCTTAAGTTAGCAAAAGAGTTATATGAAGCATCTTTAAAAGCTTTTGCAAATCAAAGCATCAAAGCTTTAATTTTAACTGGTAATGGCAAACTCTTCTGTGGAGGAGGGGATTTAAAGTTTCTGCTATCGAAAAAAAAAGATGTAAAAAAAACTTTATTAGAAATGACAATGTATTTGCATGGAGCAATTTCCAAAATGGCACGTATGAGAGCACCTATAATTGTAGGAGTAAATGGAACAGCCGGCGGAGGAGGTTTTAGTCTAGCAATAACAGGTGATATTATATACGCAGTAAAAAATGCAAAATTTACTTTAGCATATACTAATGCTGGCCTCTCTCCTGACGGTAGCTCTACTTATTATTTACCTAGAATTCTGGGTATAAAAAGGGCAAAGGAACTTATGTTAACAAATAGACTATTTTCTGCTCAGGAAGCTCTTGATATGGGATTGATCGATTTAGTATTAGATACTAACGAAGAATTGGAAGAAGCATTAAAAACTCAAGCCGAGTCATTTGCTAAAGGACCAGTAAATGCATATGCAAGCGTAAAAAAACTACTAAATGAAAGCTTTACAAATGATCTAGAAACTCAAATGGAAAAAGAAAGCATTCATATATCAAATAATGCTCAAAGCAAAGATGGTATAGAGGGGTTAATAGCATTTAGTGAAAAAAGAAAACCGATTTTTGATGATTAAGAAAAAATTTATCTCAATTAATAATAAAAAGATGGCATACGTAGAGGAGGGGGTTGGTAGACCTTTACTTTTTTTACATGGAAACCCTACTTCTTCTTATTTATGGAGAAATATAATCTCAAAACTCAGCAACAAATTTAAGTGCTATGCTCCCGATTTAATTGGCATGGGTGACTCAGATAAATTAGATAATCCAGCTCAAGAAAATTATAGCCTTAAAGAACATATAAAATGGTTTGATGATTTTATTAATGGTATAAAACTAGATAAACAAATTATACTTGTAATTCATGACTGGGGTTCAGCAATTGGATTTGATTTTGCAAAAAAATATCCTAAAAGAATTGCTGGTATTGTTTATATGGAAGCAATAGTTCGTCCGATGAAATGGAATGAGTGGCCAGAAAATGCAACCAAAGCATTCAAATTATTGAGAAGTGAAGCAGGGGAGGAATTAATTTTGGAAAAAAATATATTTGTAGAAAGAATTCTTCCTTCATCTATCATAAGAAAGTTAAGCGATGAAGAAATGAATCACTATAGAAAACCTTTTCTTAAAGTTGGCTCAGATAGACAACCTACTTTAAGCTGGCCAAGACAAATACCCTTAAACGAAGAGCCAACTGAAGTCGTTGATATTGTTAGGGAATATTCTGAGTTTATGAAAATAAATAATATAAAAAAATTATTTATAAACGCAGACCCAGGTTCAATACTAATAGGCCAACAAAGAGAGTTTTGCAGAAAATGGAAGAATCAAAAAGAAGTTACAGTTAAAGGAATTCACTTTATACAAGAAGACTCACCCAAAGAAATATCTAATGAGATTGACCTTTGGATAAAAGAATATTTATAATATTTTTTATTTAATTCTCAGTAGATTTAAAAGAAATGCTAATCTTTAGAAAAAGTCTGAAACTATTAATTTTCCTTGTATTTATTGCTTCTATAAGAATAGGTCATTCTTTAAATATAAATTTCAAAGAAATAGAAAATTTATTAAGCAAACAAGACTATGATAATTTTGTTTTGAAATGTAAAAAAAAAAATAGTTTCATTGAGAGTCCAAAATGCCTAAATTTTATAGGAATAAAATTATTTTTATATTGCTATAATAATAAAAAAGAAAGTAATAAGTTAGATGATATTTATAACCAGGCTTTCTATTTTTTAGAAAAGGCAGCAAAAAATGGTTCAAAACAAGCTCATGTTAATTTAGGCTGGATATATAGCAATAATGCACTAAAATATTACAACTTAAAGAAGTCTTCATCGTATTTTCTTAATTCTGTAAAAGAGAATATATCTTATAAAGATAGTTCAAGTAAAAAAGCTAAGAAAAATATAGAAAAAATAAACACAAGTTACACTAATGTTATCTTGGCTATAAAATTAATAAAGAAAATAGAGATTTATTTTACAGCTACAAAACAAAAAAAAAAAAAGTACCTTACTCAAAAACAGTATAACAATGCAAATATTTTTTTTAAAGAAATAATAGGCAAAAAAAATATAAGTAATGAAAAACTTAAAGATTTAGAAAATAAAGTGTTGGAAGATAACTTACTAATATTTGATTTCTTAAAAGAAGACTTAAAAAGTTTTAATTACAATAATACTAAAAATGCTATAGAAGCCTATGAAAAATTAAAATACATGGTAGAAATTAAGATAGAGTAAAGCATGGAAAAACTATATCAACATCTAGTTTTTTGAAAACTACATTTACTGGAATACCTATTTTTACTTTTGAGGCTTCACAATCTACAATATTACTCATAATCCTAACACCTTCATTTAATAAAATACTCCCTATAATGTAAGGAGTTTTATTAATATAGAATTCTGATCCTCCTGGTATATGTGAAACAGTGAAAGAATAGATAATACCTTTTCCAGACGATTTTACCCATTTTGCTGGTTCACTTGGACTAACACCAGAAAAAGCTCTTGAATAAAGAAAAAACTTTTTACTTATTTCTGTTTTTTGTATCATTAATCTATTATTTTTAGCACCTTCCCAGAATTCAAAAGAGTCAATATCTTTTAAAAGATTAAACATTAGACTTCTCTTTAGATAAAATGACAGTCGCTGCACTAGATAATACGCCTCCAGTTCCATGACATAAGGCATTAACAATCTCTTTTTTTACTTGTCTTTCGTCACAATTACCCCACATTTGTCTACATGCTTCTATCAATGTAAAAATACTATACATTCCAGGATGACAATAACTAAGACCGCCACCATTTGTATTTAATGGAAAGCTTCCTCCTGGTGAAATATTATTATTTAATATAAAATCTTTTCCTTCGCCAATTTCACAGAATCCTAAGGCTTCTAGTGACATTAAAACTGTTATTGTAAATGAATCATAAATCATAGCTAAGTCAATATTATTTGGATTTAACCCAGACATTCTGTAGGCACTTTGACTACTTCTTTTTGCTACTTCCAATATAGCCATATCCTCCATATAATTTATACTAGAGTGGGAAGAAGATTCTCCAAACCCTTTTATGTAAATAGGATCTGACTTAAAAGTTTCCTTGAAGTCTGAATTTGATAATACAATAGCTCCTCCTCCATCAGTAACTAAACAACAATCTAGCTTACTCAAAGGAGAACATATTTTAGAGGAATTTAAAACCTCTTCTACCGTAAGTTTTTCTCTTTTATAAGCATTTTTATTTAAAGTAGCCCACTTCCTCGCAGATACTGCTATTTCAGCTAAGGTGTTACTATTACTACCATATTTATACATATGTCTTTGAGCAGCTAAAGCATAAGCACCCACTGGAGATGGTAAGCCAGCAATCATATCAAATTGACTGCTTAGGATAGCAGGTCTGTTTAAAAAACTTCTTTCTTTATTTGATTTTTGAGTGCTTCCATATAATATAAGTACATTATTACAAAGCTTATTTTTTATGGCTTGGGAAGCATGATTAAGATGAAATATAAAAGCTGATCCACCAGTATTAGTTCCGTCTAACCAACTAGGATAATTAATTCCTAGGTATTCAGTTAATACGTTTGGTTGCATAACCCCCGGCCCTGGCATTCCCCATAAACCTGCAACTGCTAATCCATCAATATCTTTAAATTCAAGGCCTGATTGATTTAATGCTTCTATAGCACAAGTCTTTTGAATACTTAGAACTGAAGAAAGCTCATCAACACAACCTCGTTGATTTATCCTGGCATCAGAAACACCTACTATGCATGGAAATCTTGAAATTTTATCCCTCCAAAAAAATGAGGCTCGGAACGGAATCGAACCGCCGTAGACGGATTTGCAATCCGCTGCATAACCACTCTGCCACCGAGCCGAAAAATAAAAATACCATCTTAAACTAATTGTGTAAAATAAAATTACTAGGTATAGTTGATTAATGAGTTCAAAGTTATTTTCTAGCATAAATATTAGAGGAATGGTTGCTTCTAATAGAATAGTCTTATCTCCATTATGTATGTATTCAGCAACAGAAGGTGTTCCTAATGATTGGCATTTTTCACATCTTAGCACTTATGCTAGGGCTGGTGTTGGGATAGTTTTTACAGAAGCAACAGCGGTACAGAAAATTGGTAGGATTACTCCATTTTGTTGTGGTTTGTGGAATGATAAACAAGTAGAAAAATTTTCGAAAATAGCTGGATTTATTAAAGAAATGGGGTCAATACCTGCTATACAATTGGCTCATGCAGGAAGAAAAGCTTCTGCTCGAGAACCATGGAAAGGAGGCGGAGCTTTAGACAATGATGATAAAAGAAGAGGAATAGAACCTTGGCAAAGTATTGCACCGTCTGCTATTTCTATTGGAAAAGGATGGCAAGTTCCCGTTCAAATGACTTATGATGATATTAAAAAGCTAATAAAAGATTATGTAAATGCAGCAAAAAGATCAATTACTGCTGGTTTTGAAGTTTTAGAAATTCACGCGGCACATGGTTATTTACTTCATTCTTTTTTATCTCCATTAGCTAATAAAAGAAATGATGATTTTGGAGGAAGTCAAGAAGGTAGAATGAGGTTATTAAAAAATATCATTGTAGAAATAAGAAAGGTCATACCAGATAAAATGCCACTATTTTGTAGGATTTCAGCGATAGATGGAATTGATAATGGATGGACTATTGAAGACTCTATTAAGCTAGCTAAAACTCTTAAAAAGCTTGGCGTTGATTTAATAGATTGTTCTTCTGGAGGTATAATAGGAAGACCAAGGTTTGCAGTCGATGACTCAGGAAAGATTTTAAATAGTAATACAGACAGAGGTCTTGGGTTTCAAGTACCTTTGGCTTATAAAGTAAGAAAGAGCGCACAAATCAAAACTATGGCTGTAGGTGTTATTATAAATGCAGAACAAGCAGAAAAAATTTTACTATCTGAACAAGCAGATTTGATAGCAATGGGAAGAGAATTAATGTATAATCCATTTTGGCCTTTACATGCTGCACAAGAATTAAAAGTAGACCCAAATTTCAAACTGTGGCCAGAACAATATAGATGGGCCGTGAGTAGAAGATCAGATATAAAAAAGTTTGTTAAGATAAATAGATATAAATGAAAAAAACAACGAAGAAATGGCACATAATTAGCAGGTAATTATTAATGACAGATTCCAATATAAAAAAGCAGATTAATAATCTTAGAAGTTCTTTGTTTGACAAAGAAAATGAGAAAGATGAAGAAAAATTGGTTCCTGCAAACATCAATAGTAAAAACTACACTAAGTCTTCTGGAATCTTTCATGATATTAAATCTATGGATACAAGACTAGAAAGACTTGAAGAAACATTTTATAATTATGCCTATGATTCAACTAAAGTATTAACAAGCTTTCATAAAAATACGAAAATCTTAGAAAGACTGATTAATGAATTATCTTCAAAGAATGAGATTTCTGATAAAAGTTTAAAAAAAATAGAAAGACAATTACCTCATACATGCCCTTTAGTACCCAAAGAAGGAAAGACAGTAATTAAAAGGAAGAAAGAATTTTTTAAAACTTTCTTTTACTATATTGGTTTACTTGCAATATTAAGTATTGCAGTCTTTTTTTCTAATATTATTTATGAAATAATTTATTATAAATTAAATTCTAATTAAATACTTTATATTTTATAAACCAGTTACTATTATTAATTTATGGCAACTTTTCAAAAAATGAGAGAAAACATGATTTCTGGACAGTTTTTACCAGGTCTAGTGAAAAATAAGAAATTATTAGAAGTATTTAATGAAATAGATAGAGAAAAATACCTTCCAAATAATACTAAACATATGGCTTATAGCGATGTTCATATAAAATTAGAAAATCAGAGATACTCAATTTCTCCTTTTACCTTAGCTAAAATTATCGAAACAGCAAATATACTAGCTAAGGATGTTGTAATGATAATAGCTGCTGGAACGGGATATGAGAGTGCTATTATTTCAAAAATAGCTGGAGCAGTAGTGGCAACTGAAGAGAGTTCAACTCTTTTTAATCAAGCTGAAGAAAACTTAAAAAATAATTTTGCTGAAAATATTATAAATATTAATTGTAGTCATTTTTTGGGACTTAAAAAACATGCGCCATACGATAAGATAATAATTTTAGGGTCTGTAATAAAACCACCCAAAGAGATAATTAGTCAGTTGGCAAAAAACGGTAAATTATTATCGTGTGAAAACTATGATGACAATTTAGAGGAAAGTAAATTATTTATATACAACAAAGTTGGCAACAAAATATTTAGAGAATATGTTTGTGATTTAAATTTACCAAAACTAGATTTAAATACTAAAGAAAACGATATTTTTAATTTTGAAAGGTAATATGAAAATTCTAATTATATTAAGAAAACTTTTGAGCAATTATATAATAATTTTATTATATTTTTTGATTATTTTTGATGGTTTTACAATGAATTTAAAACAAGCTATGTCTGAAGCTTACAAAAGCAGTCCTGAGTTACTTGCCTTGAGAGAAAAACTTAAAGCTAACAATGAAAAAATTTCTAAAATATTAGGAGAGAATAGACCTAAAATAAACTTAGACAGTAGTATAGGTTATGATCGAACAGATACTTTAAGTACATCAAGTGTAGAAAAGACTCAATATAATAAACCTAGGTCCTTAACTCTTGGTATTAAACAGAATATATATGACTCTGGTAAAAAAGCTCATGGTCTAAAGAAGCATGAAGCAGAGATTTTTGCTATTAGAGCAGAATTATTTTCAGAAGAACAAAGTATTTTGCTTAAAACGGCAAAAAGTTATGTAAACTTATATCAAACTATAGAACTAAATAAAATCGCAAAAAATAATTATAATGTTCTGAGGCAGCACCTACAGGCTACACAAAGTCGTTTTGAGGTAGGAGAGGTTACTATTACAGATTTAGCTCAAGCAAAGGCAAGGTTTCTAAAGTCAAGTGCTAATGAGATTAAATCAAAAGGAGATATAGAAATAGAAAGATCTAATTTTTATTCCTTGGTAGGAAAAAACCCTCCTAGTCTACTATCACTTCCAAACAATAACTATAGTATACCTAACTCTTTGAAAGAAACTATAGAAATTTCTTTAAAAAATAATCCAAAAATTATTTCATATGGCTTAAAAAAGAAAGCATCTTTTTTTGAAATATCATTAGCTGCTACAGATTTATTGCCAAAACTTGATTTAAATTTAAGTGCTCAAAAAGCATGGGATCCCAATACTTTTTTTAGTGAGTATCAAAACTTTAAAGTAGATCTAAACCTGATAGTGCCTTTTTATAATGGTGGAATTAATTATGCCAATGTTCGTCAAAAAAAATATTTAGCTCTAGAACAATCTAAAATCTTAGATAATAAAATTAAAATGCTAGTAAAGGAAATAGAAGTAGTATGGTTTTCTTTACAAACGTTTAAAAATCAAATTAAAGCAATTAAGGCATCGATAGAAGCATCTCAGGCAGCATTAAAAGGAGTGAAAGAAGAAGCTAAAGTAGGTACGAGGACTACTTTAGATGTTCTAGATGCAGAACAGGAGACATTACAAGAAAATATAGAATTATTAAAGGTTAATAATAATATATTTAACTCTACATTTGAATTATTGGAGAAAATGGGGAGGCTGTCTCCAAAAAGTCTAAATCTAAATATTGTAACTAAGGATTACAATGATGACTATGAAGCAGTAAAAAAAATATGGCTAGGGTTTGATGGATAAGCATAATTCAGCTATATTATTATTATGAAAAATAATAAGGATATATACAGTTCACTATCTAATATAAAGAAAGCCTTACGTGATGAAAAGGATGTTGCTACTAGAGAAGATGACAAAAAAAAATTTTTTTTATTAGAAAACCTAATAAAAAAAGGAGAAAATTTCACAGAATCAAAAGCTAAAAAGAAAATTACTAACAATACTGAAATAGTTAAGAAAAAAAAAGAAGTAAAAATCAACCTGGTAAAAAAAAGTAAAATAAAAAAAACTAAAAATATTAAAGCAGAAAAAATAAGCACTAAACCTGATCCTATAGAAAATATTATTGATAATGAAATTAGACCAATTATTAATAAATGGATAAAAAAGAATCTAAGAGGTTTTGTTAAAAAAGTAGTAATTGAAGAATTTAGAGTAATTTCAAAATCTACATTTAAGCAAAAAACTACCAATAAGTAAGCTAATGAAAAAAGAACACCATTTAAAGAACTTCGATCATTTGGAGGTAGAAAAAAGAATTTATAATTTCTGGGAAAGTAATAAGTTATTTGCCAGCAAACCTAGATCAAAAAAGAAAAAGTTTTCTATTATAATGCCACCTCCAAATGTAACAGGTAACTTGCACATAGGACATGCATTAAATATGACTATTCAAGATATTTTATGTCGTTATTGGAGAATGAATGGTAGAGATGTGTTATGGCAACCAGGCACTGATCATGCGGGAATAGCAACTCAAAATATAGTTGAAAAAAATTTACTAAAAAATGAAAAAATTAAAAAAAATACCTTAGGAAAAGAAAAGTTTATATTGAAAGTTTGGGAATGGAAAAATAAATCAGGAAATAATATAATTAATCAAATAAAGAGATTAGGCGCTTCACCTGATTGGGACAATTTAAAGTTTACTTTAGATAAAGATGTAAGTTATGCAGTAAATTATGTTTTTGTTAAGCTTTATAAAAAAGGTTTAATATATAAAGATAGAAGATTAGTAAACTGGGATATTAAATTACAAACTGCCATATCTGACTTAGAAGTAGAATTAAAAGAGCTAAAAGGCAAATTTATTTATATAAAATATTTTTTAGAAAATTCAAATAAGTTTATTTCAGTAGCTACTACTAGACCAGAAACACTATTCGGAGACTCTTGTATAGCTGTTAATCCTAAAGACTCTAGATATAGAAATTTTATAGGAAAAAAAGTTAAGATACCATTAACAGAAAAGTTTATTACTGTACTAGAAGATGAGTATGTAGATAGCAGTAAAGGAAGTGGAGCATTAAAAGTGACTCCCGCTCATGATTTTAATGATTTTATTATAGGAAAAAAATTGAAGGTTAACTTTTTTTCTATATTTGATAAACAAGGAAAATTTAATGAAAATGTACCTGCTAAATATAGGAATATTGATCGGCTAAAGGCCAGAAGTATTATTATAGAAGATCTAAAAAAAATTAATTGTCTACAAAAGACTGAAGATATTACACATTCAGTACCTCATGGTGATAGATCTGGAAGTATAATTGAACCCTTTATAACAGATCAATGGTTTTTAGATGTAAAGAATTTAGCAAATGAAGCTGTTAAAAAAGTTAAAAAAAAGGATACAGTTTTTTATCCTCAAAACTGGACAAAGCTTTTTTTTACATGGATGAAAGAAATTCAGCCTTGGTGTATATCTAGGCAGATATGGTGGGGTCATCAATTACCAGTATGGTATGGTCCTGACAATAAAATTTTTGTAAATGAAAAGAAAGAGCTAGCTATGTTGGATGCTAAAAAGCATTATAAAAAAAATGTTAAATTAAAGGCAGAGAATGATGTTTTAGATACATGGTTTTCTTCGGCTTTATGGCCACTGACAACTTTAGGATGGCCGAAAAAAACACTTATGTTTAAAAAGTATTTTCCAACTGACGTACTTGTGACAGGATTTGATATCATATTTTTTTGGGTATCGAGAATGATGATGCAAAGTGTTAGTTTTACTAAAAAAGTTCCTTTTAAAAAAGTTTACATTCATCCATTAATTAGAGATAAGTTTGGTAAAAAAATGTCTAAGTCTCAAGGAAATGTGATTGACCCCATAGATTTAATAGATAAATACGGTGCAGACCCTTTAAGGTTGACATTAGCCTCTTTAGCTGCACAAGGCAAAGATATTAAGCTTTCTGAAGATAACGTTAAACTAAATAGGAACTTTATTACAAAAATATGGAATTCGTATAAATTTCTAGATTTAAATAAATGTACATTTAATAATAGTTTTAATACAGAAAAACTAGAAATAGATGTTAATATTTGGATAATAAAAAATATTTATTCTTTAATTGAATCAGTTGATGAAAATATTAAAAAATTTAGATTCAATGAAGCTGTTAAGGAAATCTATACTTTTACGAAAAATGTATATTGTGATTGGTATTTAGAAGTCATAAAGGTTTTAATTAATAATGCTAATAATAATTATAAAAATATTAAAGAATTGAAGGAATGTGCTTCTTATTGCTTTTCTATAATTTTAAAAGTTTCGCATCCTTTTATTCCTTTCGTAAGTGACGAAATCTACGTAAGTTTAATGAAAAATAATATTTACTTGGATCAAGAAAAGTGGCCAAAAAAAAAAATATTTAAATATAAAAAAGCCACTTTTGAGCATGTTATATTTTCTATGAATCTAATTTCCAAGGTAAGAAACATAAGGGGATCTCTAGACGTCGAGCCAAAAAATGTTATGCAGCTACTTTTAAATGATAAGGTATTCAATAAAATTTCTAAAAAAGAAATGGAAATGGTAATTAATAGTTTAGCAAGAGTGAAAATTCAACGGGTAGAAAAATATAAGAAAAATTTATCGTCTGCAACTAAGTTTATTTTTCATAATAATCCATGTTATATTTTAAAAGATCAAAAAAAAGTCATTAGTAAAAATATAGATAAAGATTTTTCTTTCTTAAAGAAAGAGTTGAACATAGTAGAAAAGGAAATTAATAGAATAGAAATAAAACTAAATAATAAGGATTTTTTGGACAAAGCTCCAATTAAGATAGTTGATAATGCAAAGTATAAAATAAATAAATATTACAAAAGCAAAAAAAAATATTAAATGAAATGAACTTACTCACTATTAAGGAAAAAAAATGAAAAAAATTGATAAATCTAAGTTGCCTAGTAGACACACAAGCCTTGGGCCAAGCAGTGCTCCACATAGATCATATTATTATGCAATGGGTATGACTAAAGATGAAATCAACCAACCATTTGTTGGTGTTGTTTCTACTTGGAATGAGTCGGCTCCTTGTAATATTACTTTAAGAAGACAAGCACAGGCTGTGAAAAAAGGAGTTTCAGAATATTATGGAACACCTAGAGAGTTCACTACAATTACGGTAACAGATGGGATCGCCATGGGACATCAGGGTATGAAAGCATCTCTTGCTAGCAGAGAGACTATAGCAGACAGCATTGAACTAAGTGTCAGAGGGCACTCTTATGACGGGTTGGTAGGTTTAGCTGGTTGTGATAAGGCGCTGCCGGGAGTAATGATGGCTATGCTAAGACTAAATGTACCTTCAGTTTTTATTTATGGAGGTTCAATTTTACCTGGGAAACATAAAGGAAAAGATATTACTGTTCAAGATGTTTTTGAAGCAGTAGGAAACTTTAGTGGAGGAGTCATAAATAAAGACGAACTAGAAGAAATTGAAAAAGTAGCATGTCCAAGTGCTGGTAGTTGCGGAGGTCAATTTACAGCTAATACTATGGCATGTGTATCTGAGGCATTAGGATTAGCTATCCCTAATTCAACTATGGCTCCTGCTCCATATGAAAGTAGAGATGAATATGCATATGATGCAGGTAAAACAGTAATGAAATTATTAGAAAATAATATTAGACCTAGAGATATAGTTACACTTGATTCTTTAGAGAATGCGGCAAGAGTGGTAGCTGCCTCAGGAGGATCTACTAATGCGGCATTACATTTACCAGCAATAGCTAATGAAGCTGGTATAAAGTTTGATCTATTTGATGTAGCAGATATTTTTAAGGCTACTCCATATATTGCAGATTTAAAACCTGGAGGTAAATATGTTTCTAAAGACTTATATGAAGCTGGCGGTGTTCCTATTTTATTAAAATCATTATTAGATGGAGGCTTTTTAAATAAAAACTGTTTAACTGTAACAGGAAAAACTTTAGAGGAAAATTTAAAAAGCTACGAATTTCCTATAGGACAAAAAGTCGTTAGAACGACCTCAAATCCTTTTTCTCATACTGGAGGAGTAGTAGGCTTAAGAGGTAATTTAGCACCAGAAGGTTCTATAGTAAAGGTTGCAGGTATGAGTAAATTACTACACAAAGGACCTGCAAGAGTCTTTGATAATGAAGAGGAAGCATACAAAGCAGTGGAAAATAAAAATTACAAGGAAGGCGATGTTTTGGTTATAAGGTATGAAGGACCAAAAGGTGGCCCAGGTATGAGAGAAATGTTAGCTACAACTTCTGCAATATATGGTCAAGGTATGGGTGACAAAGTAGCCCTTATCACAGATGGAAGGTTTTCTGGAGCTACTAGAGGTTTTTGTATTGGGCATGTGGGTCCAGAAGCAGCAGTAGGCGGACCTATTGCTTTGATAAAAGATGGTGATATTATAACTATAAATGCTAAAACGGGCTCTTTAGAAGTAGATATTTCAGAAGAAGAGTTTAATCAAAGAAGGCGTTCCTGGAAACCAAGACAAAATGATTATAAGTCAGGGGATCTTTGGAAGTATGCACAACTAGTAGGACCAGCAATAAATGGAGCAGTAACTCATCCAGGAGCTAAGAGTGAGGAATTTTGTTATGCCGACATATAGCTATTAAAAAATAACTAATATTTTTTCATTCTTTGATATATTGCTCAAAATTTCTAATAAATCTTTTTTATTCAGAGCAATACAACCTTTTGTCGGTTGATAATTTTTTTTTGCTATATGGATAAATATGGCGCTACCTCTTCCTGCTAGAATTGGATCTGTATTGTAGTTAATTAAGATTATTACATCGTAAATATTATCTTTACGAAACAATTTTTCATTAGACGCCACTTTTTTAAATACTAATTTATTATAGTTTATATTATAAGGATTATCTTCCCAATACATATTTTTTTGTATTGGAACAATAGTTAATTTTGTCTTTAGCTTTAAATTTCTGTCCTTTCTATAAAAAACTGGACCTAATCTAAATAGACCTTGGGGAGTACAAAGATCTCCTTCTTTTTTAAAATATTTAATTCCATTTTTTCCTAAAGAACATCTATATTTTTTATTATTATGATATAAAAAATGATTCCTGTTAAGAATCAACATTACTAAAAAGAAAAACCAGCAATAATTGGAGCATGATCAGATGTTTTTTTTTCTTTTCTAGGTGATTCATCAACATACACATTATCTAAGAAGTCTAGTGCATAAGAGGATAGTAAGAAGTGATCTATTCTTATACCTAAATTATTTTGAAATGCCTGGCCATAATCCCAATAAGTAAAACCTCCCGCTTCCTGGTTAAAAGATCTAAACGCATCAAAATATCCATAGCTACATATTTTTCTATATAAGATCTTAGGCTCAGTCTGATAAACTGCATCTTGTTTTACCATATTTTCATTTGCTACATCTTTCTTAGACGGGCATATATTATAATCTCCAGCTAGAATAATTTTCTCTTCTGAGCTTAATAGGGTTTTTATATGAGAACTAAATTTATCCAACCATTTTAGTTTATAATTATATTTCTCAGTACCTAAGGGGTTTCCATTTGGAGCATAAACGGATGCTACTCTAAACCCAGATTCTTCATAATTTACCCATGCCTCTATATATCTAGCTTGAGGGTCATTAAAATTGGGAATATTTAATTGAATATCAGATAATGGAAACTTTGAAAATATGGCAACACCATTATATGATTTTTGCCCATTTATTTCTATATTATAATTAAAGTCTTGAAAAGCTTCATAAGGAAAGTCTTGTTCCCTGGCCTTAATTTCTTGCAATAATAAAACATCAGGTTTTTGTATATTTAGCCAATTTAGAAGTAGATCTATCCTTGCCCTAACAGAATTTACATTCCAAGAAGCTACTATTATCTTTTTCATATTGAAAAAGAAGTACCACAGCCACATCTAGCTTTAGCTAACGGGTTTTCAACTATAAATTGAGCGCTACTTAAGTCTTCTTTCCAAATAATCTCAGAATTTTCTATGAACTTAAGAGAGATTAAATCTGTAACAAAAACTATATTATCTTGATTATTTATTTTAATATCATTTTCTTTATTGTAACTACAATCTATTGAGAATTTATATGAAAAACCTGAACATCCTCCGCTGTCAACACTAAGTCTAATAAAAGAACCTTCTTTTTCATTAGTTAAAATTTTCAGCATCTGCTGTATAGCCTCGTTAGAGACAGCTATTTTGTTATTATTTAATTTATCGATTTTATCCATATTAAATTATATAATATTTTAAAGTAATTATTACAATGTTTAAAAAAAGTATAGCAATATTTTCTACTTTAGAAAAAAACTCTAAAGGTAGACTTTTTTCTGAAAAAGAGGACAAGAATAGGTCAATCTTTCAAAGAGATAGAGATAGAATTATTCATTCCGCAGCATTTAGAAGGCTAGAACATAAAACTCAAGTATTTGTTCATCATGAGGGCGATCATTATAGATCAAGACTTACACATAGCATTGAGGTAAGTCAAATTGCTAGAACTATTTCCAGATCGCTTGGTTTGGACGAAGATTTAGCTGAGGCAATATCATTAGCTCATGATTTGGGACATACTCCTTTTGGGCATGCAGGAGAAGAGGCTTTGAATAAATCTATGAAAGACCATAATGGTTTTGATCACAATGCACATACTTTAAGAATAGTAACTTATTTAGAAAAAAAATATTATAATTTTAATGGCTTAAACTTAAGTTGGGAAACTTTAGAAGGCATAGTTAAACATAATGGTCCATTTAAAATTAAAAAGATTCCATATGCAATACTACAGTTTATTAGAAATGGAATGGACTTAGAGTTAAATACTTGGTGTGGTCCTGAAGCACAAGTAGCTTCTTTATCTGATGATATTGCTTATTTTAGTCATGATCTAGAAGATGGAATACGGGCAAACTTTTTTGAAATACAAGACCTACTAGATACTTTTTCAATTTTAAAAAACTTTAAAAAGAAAAATAATAAAAATAATCTAGATAGAGATATAAGAAGACAAGTTAACGAAATTAAAAGGTTTATAATTTCAAATATGATAAATGATTTAATATTAGAAACAAAAAACAATATATCTTTATCTAAACCCAAAACTGCAAATGATGTGAGAGCTATGAATAAACCGTTAATAAAATTCTCACCTTCAATGAATAATAATATCAAAGAAATAAGATCTTTTCTAATGAAAGAAATGTATAAACATTGGAAAATTAATATTATGACTACAAAAGCAAAAAAAATTGTTTCAGAACTTTTTAAAATATATTATGAAGAAACCAATTTGCTTCCTTTAGAATGGAACAAATCCTTAGAAGAATCAAATATGGAAAATAAAGCTAGAGTTATTTCTGATTATATAGCAGGAATGACAGATAGGTATGCTATACGAGAGCATCAAAAACTTTACGATATAAATAAAGGCTGGCACTAACTTGAATATATATAAAAAAGTAAAAACTATAATTTTAGATGTGTTTCATCAGGAATTTAAAAAGTTAGATACAAAACTTGAGGAAAATATTACATGTGAACAACCTAAAAATCAGAAATTTGGTGATATATCTACAAATATTATTTTAGTAGTACACAAGGAAATAAATATAGAAAAGAAAAAAATATTTGAAACTTTAATGCCAGGCTTATCAAAAAATAAAATATTTGAGGATCTTTTTTTTATAGAACCAGGTTTTGTAAACTTTAAGCTTTCAAAAGTTTATTGGACTAAGTTTTTAGAGGATATTTACTTAATAAAAAATAATTATGGTTTTGCTAATCTAGGCAATAACAAAAATATAAATATAGAGTTTGTATCAGCTAATCCAACTGGGCCTTTACATATAGGTCACCTAAGAGGGGCTGTTTTTGGAGATGTTTTAGCTAGATTATTATCCAAAACAGGCTACAAGATTACAAAGGAGTATTATGTTAATGATTTAGGAGTACAAATAGAAAACCTTGCTCTAACTGTAAAGCATCATATAAAAAATTATTTAGAAAAAAAAGAGAGGCCATTAACAGAAAATATGTATCAAGGAGATTATTTGAAAGATACCGCTTTAAATATAATAAAAAGTAAATCTTTTAATTATGACGACATTGATAAATTAAAAGAGGCCTCTGTAATTCTTAACCTAGATTTAATTAAAAAAGATTTAAAGAATTTAGGAGTAATTTTTGATAATTATGTATCTGAGAAGGAAATTCACAGAAAAGGTCTTTTAAAAAAAATACTAGAAAAACTAAATAAAACTAATAACACATATTTGGGCGTTTTAGAAAAACCCAAGGGTAAAGAAAATATTAATTGGCAATCAGAAAAACAATTACTATTTAAAGCAACATCATTTGGGGACAGGTCCGATAGAGTCATAAAAAAAAGTAATGGAGAATGGACTTATTTTGCATCAGATATAGCTTATCATTATGATAAAGCTAAAAGAAAATACGATGAAATAATTAATGTATGGGGAGCAGATCATGGAGGATATGTAGCAAGAGTAAAGGCATCTTTAGAAGCTTTAGGATTTAAAAAAATATTATTTACAGTAAAACTTTGTCAAATAGTCAATCTAATCGATAAGAAAAAAGTAATTAAAATGTCTAAACGTAAAGGTAATTTTGTTTTAGTCAGTGATATTCTTCCCAAAATAGGAAAGGATGTTTTAAGGTTTTATATGCTTACTAGAAAGAATGATGCACACCTAGATTTTGATTTAGAAAAGTGTTTAGCAGAATCTAATGAAAACCCTAGCTTTTATGTTCAATATGCTTATGCAAGAATTCAATCCTTAAAAAGAATAGCAAAGGAAAAAAAAGTCGAACTGTCAAATAAAAATGAAAAAATACAAATCTTAGATACAATTCCTGAAATAAATCTAATTAAAACTTTATCTCTATGGCCTAAAATTATTGAAGAGTCAGTTACCAATAGAGAGCCACATAGGATAGTATACTATTTAATAGATTTGTCTGGTAAATTTCATTCTTATTGGAGTTTAGGTAAAATAGATAAAAAGTACAAAATTTTAGCTAATGAAGATACAGAACTTACTCAAGCAAGACTGTTATTATTAGAAATGATAGCATGTGTTATTAAAAGTGGTTTAGGTATTCTCTCTGTTAGTGTAAAAGATAGAATGTAATTAAAAGGTAAATATTATAAAAATGAATTTTAAAATAATTATTTTATTTTTTGCTATTTTAAATATATTAGTTTTTTTATTTGCTACTAATATATTTAAGACATTGGATTATAATTCAAAAAAAAATAATTATGAAAGAAAATTAATAGTTATTAATCCAGAAAAAGAAAGCATTAAAGAAAAACCAGACTCAGTTGAACTATTTCCTCATTCAGATAGCACTATATGGAATGCTTTTGAAGATAAAAAAGAGATAGAAAATGAAAAAACTAAAGCAGATTTAAATAAAGAAAACGTAAAAAAAGAGGAACTTATATCTGATAATAATATAAAGAATAGTAATAACGAGCAAAATATTAATAGCGAAGATATACTTTTAGATAAAAAAAAAGTAATAGATGATGATAATAACGATCTACTAAATGATTATTCATATAATAAAACTAAAATAGCTAAAGGCAATAAACAAGATGAGAGTGTTGGTATTGAAAATTTTGAAGGTAAAGTAAAAAATAATAAAGAAAAAAATATAGATATTAATGAAAAAAATAACAAAAGGTTTTCTATTCAAATAGCATCTTTATCAGAAAAAATATTAATTCCTAAGGAGTGGAAAAGACTAATAAAAATATACCCCAAGCTCTCTTCTAGAAAATACAATATAAAAGAAATAAAACTAAAAAATGGAAAAACATTTTATAGATTACTAATATTAGGTTTTAATACTAAAGATAAGGCTCAAGAGTTCTGCAGTAATATTTTAAATAATAAAAATTGTATTATTAAAATTTATGAATAATTATGCAATTGTCATAGGTATATTTGGAAAAGCACTTACTTCAAAGGAAATTATTTATTTAAATAAATATAAACCTCTAGGGGTTATTCTTTTCAAAAGAAATATTTTTAATAAGTCTCAAGTTAGTAAGCTTATAAGGGAAATTAAAAACATTCTAGGAACAGCTGCTTTAATTATGATAGATCAAGAAGGTGGAAGGGTATCCAGATTAAATCCAGAATTCTGGCCTGTATTTCCGGCTGCAAATTATTTTGGAAATATAGCAAAAACAAAATTAGATTTAGCTAAAAAAATTACATATGAAAATTATTATGCTATAGGTAAAGAATTAAATAATATTGGTGTAAATTATAATTGTGCTCCAGTTCTAGATCTATTATTGATAAACTCTAACAAAGTAATAAGTGATAGAGCCTTTTCTAGAGATCCTAAAATTATTACCATACTAGGAGAAGAAGCTTGTAAAGGATTAATGAAAGCAAAGATATTTCCAGTAATTAAACATATTCCTGGTCACGGGAGAGCTCAAGAAGACAGCCATCAAAAATTACCAGAGATAGACTTAAATATTACAGAATTAAAAGATGATTTTTATCCTTTTAAACAACTTAACCAAGTCAAAGCAGCTATGACCGCACATATTAAATATAAAAAAATAGATTCTAAACACTGCGCCACACATTCAAAAAAAATTATACACAATATCATTAGAAAACATTTAGGATATGAAGGTATTTTATTTTCTGATGATTTATGTATGAAAGCTTTAAAAGGACCTTATTTTTATAGAGCTAAAAAAGCTATAGAAGCGGGTTGTGATATAGTTTTACATTGTGAGCCAAATTTAAAATACATCTTACAATCAACCTTAGGTGCCGGAAAAATAACAAATAAATTAAAAAATAAGTTATCAAAATAATATTTTTTATTTATATACTTAATATTTAAGTATATATTTAGTATAAAACATAAATTAGGTACTACAGGTTGTATACATTTAAAGATACGGAGTTTATAGATGACAAAAAGAGTTTAGTCAAAGAAGCAGAGATTCTAAATCTAGATCTTGAGGGGTTTAACGGTCCGTTAGATCTTTTACTGCAATTAGCCCAACAAAAAAAACTTGATATTACAAAAATATCTATTCTTTCCCTAGTAGATCAATATCTTAACTTCATAAAACATACAAAAAGTATGAATCTTGATTTAGTTTCTGACTATTTGGTAATGGCAGCAATTTTAGCCTATATTAAGTCTAAATTATTATTACCAAATAATGGCAATAATAGTGAAAATGAAAAAGAAATATTACCAGAACTTCTAGCGTTTAATTTAAAGAGGTTAAAAGTCATGAGAGAAACTTCGGAAAAGTTATTTTCTAGAGAACTTCTTAATTCTAGAAGGTTCCTAAAAGGGCAAATACTAGATAAAAAAATATTATTAGAAACTGAATTTTATGCTAATAAAAAGAGCTTGTTTATTTGCTTTGCAAATATTTATAATAGAAAAGCATCTAAAAATATTAGAATTGAAACTAAAAGCTATTATAATATAGAGAATGCTATAGAAAAAATTAAGGGTTTTTACAAAGCCATGCAAGACTGGTTTGCATTATCAAAGACTCTTCCAAAGCTATCAGAAATAGGAACTGAAAAAAATTCAGCTAAGGTAGCATTTGTAACTACTGTTTCAGCATCTTTGGAGTTAGCAAAAAGAGGAAAAATTTTTATCAAACAAAAAAAAGAATTTGGAGAAATTTATTTAAAAAGAAAGTAAAAGTATGCTTAAGGATGAAAAAAAAATATTAAGAATATTAGAGGCTCTAATATTTGCAAGCGATAAGGCCATACATCTTAATGAAATAAAGAAAAGAGTACCAGACTATAAAAATTTAGATGATTATTTGTTAAAGCTAAAGGATAACTACAAGAATAAAGGCATTAACCTTAATTCCAGTGACAATCTTTGGTTCTTTGAAACTTCCTCTGATTTATCAGAATATTTGCGGGAGCATAAAATTATAAGAAAAAAACTTTCTAAAGCGGCAATGGAAACTTTATCAATTATTGCTTATTTTCAACCTATAACTAAACCTGAAATTGATGAAATAAGGGGTGTATCAACTCACCCAGGTATTTTTGAGTTGCTTTTAAACAATGAGTGGGTAGAAAACAAAGGAAGGAAAGAAGTTCCTGGAAGGCCAGTTTTATGGCACACTACTACTTATTTTTTACAATACTTTAATTTATCAAATCTTAAGGAATTACCAACAAAAAAAGAACTTAAAGAGATGGGTCTTTTAACTAAAGGCGATAATTTAAAAAGTGAGTTGATAAATTAGCTTGATAATGGTAATAGTTATCATTTACAATAACTTCAGTAAATTTTTATAATAAAAAGCTTTAAGGAGAATATAATTATTTTGCTTAATAATCGATTTAAAAATGAAATAAATATTTGGTTAATATTTAGTTTAGTAGCTACTTTTTTAGTAATTTTACCTATTTCTAGTATTTGGTATGCAGCTTTAGATGTAGACTCAAGAGTATGGAATCATATTTATAAATATCTTTTTTTAGGATTTAGTATCAATACTTTAATTTTGGTTCTAGGTGTAGCTTTATTGACTACTATATTAGGAGTTACGGCTGCTTGGCTTATAGCTTTCGAAAACTTTTATTTTAGAAAAATTTTAAGTTATTTACTAATATTTCCTATAGCCATTCCTCCTTATGCTGTAGCATATTGCTATGCAGATATTACCGATAAGGGTGGGTTGCTATCTAATTTTATGGAATTAGTAAATATTAGTCAATTTGATATCTTTGTTCCATCAGTTAGATCTATTACTGGCGTAATTTTTGTTCTTAGTATTACACTGTTTCCTTATGTTTATTTAATCACCCGATACTCATTTGAATTTAACTCTAGAAAAATCATTGAAGCAGCTACTAATTTGGGAATTAGTAATAAAAAATTATTTTTTAAATGTTCATTACCACTGGCAAGACCTGCAATAATTGCGGGGTTAGCATTAGTAATAATGGAAACTATGTCAGATTTTGGAGTTGTGCATTATTTAGGAGTAGATAGTCTATCAGTTGGAATTTATAAATCTTGGTTTGGATTAGGAGACTTTAATAGTTCTGCAAGATTAGCAACCATACTATTCATTTTTGCTTTTTTTACATTATTTTTAGAAAACCTGCTTAGAAATAAAAAAGAAGAAAAATACTTTTCGTACAGCAAAGACTTTTCAGAAATTAATACTTATAGAAAAAAATCTTTAACAGCCTTTTTAATAATTTTATTTCTAACTTCTATTACTCTATTTATTCCAATTATGTGGCTAATATCAAATGCGTTTAGTGCTATTTTTGAAAATATCACAATACTAGGACTCTTTCTAAAAGAGTCTTTAAACAGTATAATGTTAGCCTTATCAGGAAGTATTTTAATTATTATCATAGCAGCAATTATTTGTTTTACTCAAAGAATATATGGGGGACCATTAAATTTCTTTTTAAATATGGCAAAAGTTGGCTATGCTTCACCAGGCATTGTTATAGCAATAGGAGTTATAACTCCCATTATGTATTTTGATAGGGCTATTAATAAACTATTTTTAAACTTTAACTATGATGTAGGACTGATAGTTTCAGGATCACTTTTTGTGTTAGTATTTGCTTACTTAACTAGATTTTTAGCTGTTGCTTTTAATCCTATAGAAGCCGCATATCAAAAAGTAAATAGGAAGATTGATTCTGCAGCATCTAATTTAGGAGCTAATAACAACACCTTATTTTTCAAAATACATATTCCTATGTTGGCCTCAAGTTTTCTAATAGGCTTTCTTCTGGTTTTTATTGATATTTTAAAAGAACTTCCAGCTACTCTAATATTGAGGCCTTTTAATTTCAATACTTTATCAATTTTAACGTTTGAATATGCAAGTTCTGAGCAGTTACAAATGGCAGCGATACCAGCTTTGATTATAACAATACTTGCTATAATACCATTAACTTTAGTCCATTTAATATTAAAAATAAAAAGGTAATGAAAGAAAAATTTTTAGAAGTAAAAAACATCGGTTATAAAATAGGTGAAAAAAATATTATTAATGATATATCTTTTTCTCTTCAAAAAGGAGAAGTTCTATCTATACTCGGTCCTTCTGGATCAGGTAAATCAACAATATTAAGAACCATAGCAGGACTAATAAAGCCTAGCACAGGAAGTATTAAACTTATAAATAATATATTATCTTCTGATAATGCTTTTATTTCTACAGGAAAAAGAGAAATTGGATTAATGTTTCAAGAGGATGTATTATTTCCTCATTACACAGTATATCAAAACATTGAGTTTGGAATAAAATCAAAAAATAAACAAGTAAAAAAAGAAACAGTAAAAAACATATTAAAAACATTTAAACTAAGCCAAATTGGAGACCTATATCCAGAAAAAATTTCAGGAGGAGAAAAACAAAGAGTAGCACTAGCAAGAATACTGATTACTAAACCAAAAGTTTTATTAATGGATGAACCTTTTTCCAGTTTAGATTTCAACTTAAGAAAAGAAATAAGTAACTATACTATTAAATTATTAAAGAATAGTAATATATCTGTAATTTTTGTAACGCATGATGTTAAGTCCGCATTTAAAGTTAGTGACAGAATGTTGATAGTTAATGAGGGTAAAATATTACAAAACGATATACCTATGAATATTTATAACAGACCAGACTCCAAGTTTATAGCAGAATTTATAGGGGAAACTAATGAAATAGAGGCAAATATAAATAAAAAGGGAGAAATTTTTACTCCTTTTGGAAGAGTTAAATGTTTAAGCAATCAAACTAATATTAAAGATTGTAATAAAAAACACTATTGTTTAATTAGACCTAAAGATATTATAATTAGCGATAATGGAATTAGTTGTAAAGTTTTAGAAAAGGAATTTTTAGGTTCTAATTGGGAATATACAGTGTTAATTGATAAAAATACCCCAGTTATGAAAATTAAGTCAGACAAATCTAACATTGAAAAAAATAAATTTATTAAACTTAAAATAGATACTAATAAAATATTAGTATTTACTAAATAAAAAATTTATTGCCTTATTATAATATTTATATAAATTTATAAGTAGGAGATAATAATGGGAATAAGTATTTGGCAGATAGTTTTAGTTTTAGTTATAATTTTAATTTTATTCGGAGCAGGAAAAATACCCAGAGTTATGGGGGATGTTGCTAAAGGAATAAAAAGCTTTAAAGCAGGAATGAAAGAGGGTGAAGAGTCAGAAGAAATTGAGAGTAATACACCATCTACAGGCGCTAATAAAAAACCTAGGAAAAGAAATACAACTGCAAAAAAAACTAAATAATTATATAATCAATAACATATACTTATAGTTACATATTTATTAGTTATTTCAGTTAAGTCTAACCTCAAGATTTTTGAGTTTGTAATGAGTTTTAATTAGAATTGTAAGATAGTGCGCAAAACAATGAAAGAGAAATCCTCTAAGAAAATAGATGATATAGAAGAATCAAAAGCTCCATTGATTAGCCATTTAATAGAGCTAAGGGATAGGCTGAAATGGGCAGTATTATTCTTTTTTATAACGTTTTGTATCTGCTATTTTTTTGCAAACTCTATTTATAATTTTTTAGTTGATCCACTGTATCAAATCTATATAAAAAATGGCATCGAAAACCCAAGAATGATATATACTGCTTTAACCGAAGCTTTTTTTACCTACTTAAAGGTTTCTTTTTATGGAGCACTTTTTTTATCCTTTCCAGTATTAGCAATGCAGATTTATAAATTCGCAGCACCAGGGTTATATAAGAATGAAAAAAATGTATTCTTTCCTTTTCTTATCGCAACACCTGTACTTTTTGCTATGGGAGCTTCATTGGTTTACTATTTCATTTTTCCTTTAGCCTGGAGCTTTTTTTTAGGGTTTCAAACAGCTAATGTAGATGTGGGTATGGCAATTGAGTTAGAGGCTAAAGTCAATGAATACTTATCACTCGTATTAAAACTTATGTTTGCTTTTGGGCTGGCATTTCAAATTCCGGTAGCATTAACCTTGTTAGCTAGAGCCGGACTTGTAAATAGTGAACAATTAAAGAAAAAAAGAAAATATGCTATAGTAAGTGCTTTTGTTATTGCAGCAATTTTGACACCCCCTGATCTTATCAGTCAAATAGGATTAGGAATTCCAATAATAATATTATTTGAAATTTCAATTTTTTTAGCAGCTTTTTTTGAAAAGAAAAAAGCTAATAATAAGAAAAAACAAAAAAAAACAATTGGAGAAACAGACTTTAGTGAGTAATTTATGCATGATATAAATTATATTAGACAACACACAGAAGATTTCATCAAAGCTATGGAAAAAAGGTTTGTTAAAATAGAAATAGAGAAAATTCTTAGTTTAGAAAAAAAAAAAAGAAGTCTTACGACCGATATTCAAGATTTGCAAAGTCAAAGAAATATTTTTTCTAAAAAAATAGGAGAAAATAAGAATAATAAAGAAGATAGAGAAATAATTATAGCTAAGGTAAATAATATAAAAGATGATCTGAAGTTAAAAGAAGAAGAACTTTTAAAGATATCAAATAATCTAAAGTCAATTTTATTAAGTCTACCTAATAAAGCATCTCCAACAGTACCTGTAGGAGAAAATGAAAGTTCTAACAAACTAATATATGAGTGCAAAGATTTTAAAAAAAAACCTGATGGATATTCTCATGATAATATAGGAAATAATCTAAGAATGATGGACTTTGAGACAGCTGCTAAAATCTCTGGTTCAAGATTTGTAATATTAACCTCTCATTTAGCAAAGCTAGAGAGAGCTTTATATAACTTTATGATAGATGTGCACGTTCAGGATCATGGATATGAAGAAGTTAGCACACCTCATTTAGTAAATGAAAAAGCACTATTAGGAACAGGACAACTGCCAAAATTCAAAAGAGACCTATTTGAGGTTACCAATAATAAATGGTTAATACCTACTGCAGAGGTTACTTTGTCCAATATGCAAATGGGAAAAATAGTATCAGAGGAAAATCTTCCCTTGAGGTATGTTGGCTTAACAAATTGTTTTAGGTCTGAAGCAGGATCTGCAGGAAAAGATACAAAAGGCATGATTAGGTTGCATGAATTTAAAAAAGTTGAACTAGTATCCTTTGTAGCCCAAGAAAACTCTGACGAGGAATTAGAGAGGCTTACAAAATGTTCAAGTAAAATATTAGATTTATTGGAAATACCTTATAGAATAACTTTGCTATCCTCAGGTGATATGGGCTTTTCAGCAAGTAAAACATATGATATTGAAGTGTGGTTGCCTAGTCAAAAAAAATATAGAGAAATATCTAGTTGCTCAAATTGTGGAGACTTTCAGGCTAGAAGAATGAACTCTAGATATAAAAATTTAAAGAATGAAAAGTTTTTTATGCATACTCTTAATGGTTCCGGCTTAGCTGTAGGAAGAGCTCTGGTAGCAATATTAGAGAACTATCAAATTAAAAATAATTTAGTAAAAATTCCTAAAGTACTAGTAAAATATATGAATGGTATTAAGCAAATAGGAATTATAGATGATTAATGATGCTCCGATCTTTCTTACTAATGATGATGGATTTAATTCAAAGGGTATAAAGGTTTTACATAAAGTAGCAAAAAAACTATCTCAAGATATTTGGATTTTTGCACCTTCAAAAAATAATTCTGGAAAAAGTCACTCCATTACTATTAATAAGAAAATCAAGGTAAAAAGAGTAGAAAGTAAAAAATTTATAGTAGATGGAACACCTGTAGATTGTATTTTATTTGGATTGAAATTCTTTTCAAATAAAAAAAAAACTCCCAGTGTAATTATATCGGGAGTAAACCATGGCCAAAATTTAGGCCTAGATATAATATATTCGGGAACAGTTGCAGCTGCTAGAGAGGGAAGTATTCAAAAAATTAAGTCATTTTCCGTATCATTAGAGAAAAACAGTAAAGCTAGCAACTGGAAAATAGTAGAGCATTATTTACCCAAAATATTAAATGAACTGATTATATTCAAAGCAGATTTGAGTATTTTTTATAATATAAATTTTCCTAATATAAATACTGACAGAGTTAAAGGATGTAAGGTGGTAAAAGTAGGAAGTAGAAAACCAGGGGAAACGGCAAAAATAGAACAAAGAAAAAAAAATAATTTTAATTATACAATTCCTTCAGAGAGGAAAATACATATATCAGCTTTAAAAAATGAGGATGAATATGAAATGAAAAATGGATTTATTACCATAACATGTCACAGCGAGAAAAAGTTATTAGATAAAAAATTAGAAAAAAAATTATTAAACATACTTGAGAAAATTGTTGAAAAATAGAGAAACGTTAATACAAATTCTTCTAATTTTGAGAAGTAATGGTATTATCAATAAAAAAATACTCTTAGCTGTAGAAAAATTACCTCCACATTATTATTTGAATTTATTAGGTCTTTATAAAAATTTTAAGCAGATTAATGTAAATGAACTAATTAGATTGTTAAAAATTCTCCAAAATGTTCTAGATCATAAGCCAAAACTAGATAATGTTTTTATTACAGATATTAAAAAAGGATGGTTAGTAGTACTAGCCTCTTTTTTAGGAAAAAGAATTTATGGTTTATGTCCAAATAGAGAAATTAAAGAAAAAATAGAATCAATACTTAGTTTTTTAAAAATTTCTAATGTTTTTCTTAAAGTTAGTACTATTAATAGTAATTGGAATTTAGTAGCTCCATTTGATCTTATTATTGATTTTAAAAGATGTGAAATTTTACCATTGAAATTTCTTGAGTTGCTTACTAATGAAGGGCTTTTATTTTTTACTAAGGTTATTAAAAAAAAAGTGATAATAGTTAAATGCAACAAAAGAAAAAATTCTGAAGTATTTAATAAGAGTGAATTTTTTTTAGAAGATAATATTATTTTATGAAAATAAAAAAACATATCTTTAGAATTACTTCATTTTTAATTTGCTTAGTTTTAATTTCATGCGCAGACAGACTAAGTTTTCCTAAGATTGAAAAAGGAATTTTTTCTAAAGAAAAAATAAGAAAAAATACCGATAAAAAAATTAAAGTTATTACGGGAGATACACTAAAAAGTATTGCATCTAAATATAATGTATCTATTAGAGAACTTATTAAATATAATAAGTTAAATTCTCCATATATACTTAAACCCGGTAAAACAATAAAAATTCCTTTTTCTAAAAATTACATTATTAAAAAGGGTGATACCTTATTTAAAATAGCTGAGTGCTCCTTGGTATCAATAGAAGATCTAAGGAAAAGAAATAAAAGTCTTAAAGAAAAGAAACTGATTATAGGAAAAAAAATTAAACTACCATATTATGCAAACCCTGAGAGCTGCAATATAAATTTTAAGAAAAAAATTATAAAGAATAAAAAAATATCCAAGACAAAAAAAATCTTTCAATGGCCTGCTAAAGGAAATGTAATTGCAACATTTGGAATAAAAAAATCAGGTAGAAGAAATGATGGAATTAATATTTCAGCTCCAAAAGGAACTCCAGTTAGGGTTGCAAAATCAGGTAAGGTTATTTATAGAGGAAATGAACTTCCTGCCTGGGGGAATCTTGTATTAGTTAAGCACGACCAAGGTTGGACAACTGCATATGCGCATTTAGAAAAATTTTATGTAAAACTAGGAGCAAAACTAAGAGTTGGCGATATTATTGGATCTGTAGGAAAGTCTGGAAATGTTGATGATCATCAACTACATTTTCAGGTTAGAAAAAATTCTAAGCCATTAGACCCTTTAAAATATTTAATTAAATAATTTTTTTATTGGACAGATATAATATACTTTATAAAATTCTTAGCCTCTCTTCCTGATTTAGACCCTCTAGCTATTGACCATTCAGTAGCTTTTAATTTTAATTTTTTTAATTCTAATTTAACTTGATATAAATGGGCATAATGAATAATTACTTTCATATATTCCTCATTTTTAAAGGTATGAAAACCTAACCAAATTCCAAATCTATCAGATAATGATGTAAAGTTTTCTAAATTTTCTTTTTCTAATATAGTGTTGATGCTATTTACCTGATCGTCTCTAATAAGGTGCCTGTAATTAGAAGTTACATAAAATAATATATTTGGATTATTTCTAATACTTCCTTCTATAACATTTTTAAAGTATATATAACTTTCATCACTTCTTTCAAAAGAAAAATCATCACAAAATATAATAATTTTCTTTTTTTCTTTTTCTAATAATCTGATTATTTTTGATAAGTATTTAATCTGAAAAAATTTCAACTCTATCATTGAAAAAGAATATTTCTTTTTAAGATAACTATATACTGATAATATTAATGAAGATTTACCTGTTCCTCTTGCTCCCCACAACAATACACTATTAGCAGGGTTACCTTTAAGAAAACTTAAAGTATTGTTAACTAAAGTTTTTTTTTGATTATCTATACATAATAAATTTTCAAGTTTATTTTCTTTAGTAATAGTAATTTTATAGAATTTTTTTTCCTCGTTATCCCATTCTAATAATCCTGCGGGAAATAAAATTTTCTTATGTAATTTTGAATTATTGATAATTTTTAAATAATAATTAATATTAGTTAAATATTTAATTAATTCATTTTGAATATTTTTTTTCATGTTAGTAATAATATAATTGATTTATAAGAATATCTGAACTAGATTATATTGCAATATAATGGCTTTAGTTAAGGAGTTAAACAATGATTATTAATTTGGCATATGCGCAAGCTTCAGGTGGGCAAGGTTTTATAGTTCAATTATTACCTCTAATCTTGATATTTGTAGTTTTCTATTTTTTATTAATTAGACCTCAGCAAAAAAGAGTAAAACAACATAAAGAAATGGTTGCTTCATTGAAAGTGGGAAGTCAAGTAGTTACTTCTGGTGGTATAATGGCAAAAATAATTAAAGTTGATAATGAGAACTTCATCACAGCATCAATTTCAGAAGGGGTTAATGTTAAACTAAAAAGAGATACAATTACTGAGGTACTTTCAAATAACATAGATAAAAGCTAATTAAAATATGAAAAAGCTTAATACTAAATTCATATTGACTATTTTAATATTATGCTTTTGCATCATTTTCGCAATACCTTCGTTAATGCAAAACTATAATTTTTTCCCTAGCAGTCTAGGTTCAAAGTCTATAAGGCTTGGCCTTGATCTTCAAGGTGGATCTCAATTATTATTACAAGTTGAAACAAAAGAAGCCTTAAAAGAAAAGCTCCAAAATTTAGCCGAAGATGTTAGATCAAAGATGAATGAATTAGAAAGAAATTATGATGATATTTCTATTTTAAATAATCAGGTTCAATTAAAAATTAGTAATAAAAATGAAACGAAAGATATTAAAAAAAGTCTTAAAGAAATTTCTTCTTTGGAAATAATAGTAGAAGATAATTATTTGGTATTAGAGTTTAATGATTCCTATATCAAAGAGTTTTATAGCTCACTTATATTACAATCATTAGAAATTATAAGAAAAAGAATTGATGAGCTTGGTACCAATGAACCAATAATTCAGATTCAGGGAAAGCAAAGAATACTAGTACAATTACCAGGTCTAAAAGATCCAGATAGAATAAAATCACTTTTAGGTAAAACTGCTAAAATGAATTTCAGGCTAGTTGATGAAAAGAATATGAACTTAGTTAATGAAAAAAAATATTTTATCGGCTCTGAAGTTATAAAACATTCTAATTTGGAAGCAAACTTTGTAATTAAAAAAAGAGTTGGTGTAAGTGGAGATAATTTAGTGGATGCAAGTGCATCAGTTGATCAATTTAATAGACCTATAGTATCTATTAGATTTGATAGTGTAGGTTCTAGGAAATTTGCAGATTTAACTAGTAAAAATGTAGGAAAAAGATTTGCAATAGTTTTAGATAATAGTGTAATTTCAGCTCCTGTAATACAAGAACCTATTCCTACTGGAAATGCTCAGATTTCCGGAAATTTCACTTTTGATACGGCAAATGATTTAGCTATTCTGCTAAGAGCAGGAGCACTACCAGCTCCAATTAGTATTATTGAAGAAAGGACAGTAGGACCAAGTCTAGGAAAAGACTCTATTAGAGCTGGATCTTTATCATTGCTTATAGCTTTTGGATTAGTTTTAATGTATATGTTTTTAATTTACGGTAAAGTGGCTTTCATAGCCAATACAGTCTTAATAATAAATATATTATTTTTAATATCTTGTTTAATCTTGTTAGAAGCTACATTAACATTGCCAGGTATTGCCGGTATAGCTTTAACAGTAGGAATGGCTGTGGATGCAAATGTTCTTATATTTGAAAGAATTAGGGAAGAGCAAATTTTAGGTCGTTCAAAGCTAAGTTCTATTGATACTGGTTTTTCCCAGGCATTTAGGGCTATTTTAGATGCAAATGTGACGACTTTGATAGCAGCTATTATACTTTTTTTTATGGGTTCCGGACCAATTAGAGGGTTTTCTATTACATTAGGAATAGGAGTATTTAGTACTATATTGTGTACCATGATAATTAGTAGATTATTGATTAATCACTTTTATATAAATAATAAAAAGAGGGAGTTAATACTTTAGTATGCTTTTAAGAATAATCAAAAAAACTCCTTCTATTAATTTTTTAGGTAATCGTAACTTATTTTTTATTTCTTCTTCTTTATTAGCAGGTTTGTCTATTATTTTTCTTATTATAAAAGGCTTAAACTTTGGTATAGATTTTAAAGGAGGTCTTTTAATTGAAATAGCATTTAATAAAAATGTTGAAATAGTAGAAGTAAGAAAAAAGTTAAATGAGTTTGTTGAAGGAGACTTTTCTATCCAAAGTTTAGATAACTCAAATAACACTTACTTAATTAAGTTAGAAACTTTTTCATCTAAAAAAAATAATAACCAAGAACTTATTTTAAATATTAAAAAAAGTTTAAATTCTGATTATGAAAATGTTGATTATCGAAGATTAGAGTATGTAGGCCCAACTGTAAGTAGTGAACTAATAAAAGCAGGTATTTTATCTATATTAATTGCGGTCAGCGCTATGCTGGTTTACATTTGGTTTCGTTTTGAGCTACCATTTGCTGTAGGGGCAGTATTAGCTTTAATTCATGATATAGTTCTTACCATTGGAATGTTTTCTATCACTTCGCTAGAGTTTAATCTTGCAACAGTTGCAGCGATATTACTCATTATAGGTTATTCTATGAATGATACGGTTGTTGTTTATGATAGAATAAGAGAGAATTTAAAAAAATTTAGAAAAACAAATTTAATTTCACTTTTAAACAAATCTGTAAATGAAACTTTATCTAGAACTATAAACACAACCGCAACTACAATATTAGCACTATTAGCACTATATATTTTTGGTGGAAATATCATTAAAGACTTTAGCTTAGCAATGATATGGGGAATTTTAATTGGTACTTACTCATCTATACTTATAGCTACGCCTGTTTTGTTTTTTTTAAATATTAAAAGAAATGAAAACAAAGAGGAATAAATAGCAAATTGCAAATAGAATTTGAAAACTTAACTAATGAAAGTTTTATTTCCTCATTTGGTAGTAAATATATTATAGTAAGTAATAAAAAATATTTTAAGGCTGTAATAATTTATAATAATAGAATAAATAATACAGTTGAAGAAAATACATTATTTTCTAAAGATTTTTTGACTGATAAAATCAGTGGTCTTAGTAATAGTATATGTGATTTTATATTATTCGGAACTGGTCATACAGTTTTGAATATTCCAATTGAGATTATAAATTTAATATGTAAAAAAAAAATACCTTTTGAAATTATGAATAGTAATTCTGCTTATAAAACTTATAACATATTAATTTCTCAAGAAAGAAAAATATTAGCTTTTTTAAAATTAGAGTCATAAATTTTTTTTTAGATATATTCCAGTATAACTTTTTTTATTCTCGCTTATTTTTTCAGGAGGTCCTTCTGCTATAATATTGCCACCTTTGTGGCCACCATCAATTCCAAGGTCTATTATCCAATCTGAACTCTTAAGTATATCTAAATTATGTTCTATTACTATGACTGTATTCCCATTATTTGTTAACTCTTGAAGTATATCTATTAGTTTTCTAACATCATCAAAATGAAGTCCTGTGGTGGGTTCATCTAGAATATAAATAGTTTTACCTGTAGCTTTTTTTGATAATTCTTTAGCTATTTTAATTCTTTGAGCTTCTCCCCCAGATAGGGTAGTAGCAGATTGTCCTATTTTAATGTATCCTAGACCTACTCTACTTAACATATTTAGTTTTACAGAAATACTAGGTATAGCTTTAAAAACTTCTTTTGCTTCGTCTACTGACAAATCCAATATATCAGAAATACTTTTATTTTTGTATTTTATCTCAAGAGTTTCATTATTAAACCTTTTACCTTCACATTCTTCACATTTTACATAAACATCAGAAAGAAAATGCATTTCTACTTTTTTTAAACCATCCCCTCCACAAGCTTCACATCTTCCTCCTTTGACATTAAATGAAAATCTTCCAGGTTTATAACCTCTTTCCTTAGACTCAGGTAAAAGTGAAAACCAATCTCTAATTGGACCAAATGCTCCAGTATATGTGACTGGATTAGACCTTGGAGTCCTTCCTATAGGTGATTGGGTAATATTAACTACTTTATCAATTAAGTGACCTCCTTCAAGAGATTTATATATACCTTCTTTAATTTTAGTTTTATATAACAAATTTGACAGTGCTGGAAATAATGTATCTATAATTAAACTTGATTTACCACTTCCTGATACCCCAGAAATGCAACAGAATAAACCTAAGGGTATAATAATATTAATTTTCTTTAAATTATTTGTAGATACTTCTTTAAAGGATAAAACTCTTTTTACACTTTTTTCTCTTCTTTTTTTTGGTGTTATAATAGATTTATTACCTGATAAATAAAGTGAAGTTAAACTATCTTTGTTAGTTATAATATCTTTTAAACTTCCTTGTGCTATTACATTTCCTCCATTTGATCCTGCTTTAGGACCTATATCAATTATATGATCAGCAGCACGTATTGCTTCTTCATCATGTTCTACAACTATTACAGAGTTATTCAAATCTCTTAATCTATTCAAGGTTTTCAAAAGCCTAGAGTTATCTTTTTGATGCAAACCTATTGAAGGCTCATCTAGTACATAAAGTACACCTGTAAGGCCAGATCCTATTTGAGAAGCTAGTCTTATGCGTTGGCTTTCTCCTCCTGACAAAGTGCCAGAAGACCTAGATAAAGATAAATAGTCTAAACCCACATCACATAAAAAAGTAAGTCTACTATTTATCTCTCTCAATATAGGCTTTGCAATCAGTTTATCATTTCCAATCAAGATTTTCTCTAATCTTTTTACCCAAATAAGTAAATCTTCTATAGAAAAGTTAGCTATTATACCTATATGCAATTTATCTATTTTTATTGATAATGTTTTGTCATTTAATCTAAAACCATTACAAGACTTACATTCTTTAGATGAAATATACTTTTCAAACTCTTCTTTCATCCATGATTCCCTGATGTAGCTATATTGTTTTTCAAATAAGTCTATTATGCCTTTGAAGGGTTTGTAATTTCTGCTACGGAATCTGCCAAAACTTTTTTCTTCTATCAATATATTCTCTGAACCATACAATAACGTCTTAATAGACTCTTCTGAGTTTTGCTCTAATGGTATATTTAAATTCAAATTTGTATTTTCTACTACCCTATTTAGTACTCTTAAATAGTAATTATTAATTCCTTTTTTCCATGGCTGGATGGCTCCTTCTAAAATTGATAGTTTTTTATCCGGTATTAAAAGGTCAGGATCAAAAAAATTCTTTTCTCCTAGCCCTTCGCAATTTTTGCATGCACCGAAAGGGCTGTTAAAAGAGAAAATTCTAGGTTCAATTTCTTCAATAGTAAAGCCAGAAACAGGACAAGAAAAATTTGCAGAAAATATTTCTCTAGTATTATTATCCACATCAAAAATATAAACTAAACCATCAGACAGGTTTAGAGCCAACTCTATACTATCTGCTAATCTATTTGATAAGTTATCCCCTGTGATTAGTCTATCTACTACAATGTCAATATCATGTTTATAATTTTTATTTAACGATGGGAGGGCATCAAATTCATAAAGCTTTTTATTAATAAATAATCGTTGAAAACCTTTTTTTTTCAAATCAAATAATTCTTTCTTAAATTCACCTTTTTTTGCTCTTGCTACCGGAGCTAGTATGAAAATTTTTTTATTATTAGGAAAATTTTTTACTTTTTTTACTATTTCAGAGGAAGTCTGCTTTGTAATAGGTTTACCAGTAACAGGAGAAAAAGGTATGCCAATTCTAGCATAAAGCAGTCTAAAATAATCATAAACTTCAGTGACTGTTCCTACAGTTGACCTTGGGTTTTTCGATACAGTCTTTTGATCTATTGCTATTGCTGGAGATAGTCCTTCTATACTATCTAGATCTGGTTTGTCCATCATTTGTAAAAACTGTCTAGCGTATGCTGAAAGACTTTCTACGTATTTTCTTTGTCCTTCTGCATATATAGTTTCAAAAGCTAAAGTAGACTTACCGCTTCCCGAAACGCCAGTAATAATAACAATCTTATTCTTTGGTATTTCTAAAGAAATATTTTTAAGATTATTTTCTCTAGCTCCCTTAATGATTATTTTATCTTTCATACAAAAATTTTAATTATATTGCTAATTTATTAATTTAATATAGTAAATATAAACTTAATCTGGTATAAAATAATATGGCTTACAGCATTAATAAAGTTACCTTAGTTGGTAACGTTGGAAATGAACCAGAAGTAAAGAATTTTCAAAATGGAAATAAGGTAGTAAATATTTCACTTGCGACTAGTGATAAATGGAAAGATAAGGAAACAGGTGAGCTAAAAACAAACACAGAGTGGCATAGAATAGTAATATTTAATATGTTGCTAGCAGATATAGCCGAAAAATATATCAAAAGAGGTTCTAAAATTTATGTAGAAGGACAACTCCAGACTAGAAAATGGCAAGATAGCAACGGAACCGATAAATATACTACAGAAATAGTTTTACAAAATTATCGTGGAGAATTATTGCTATTAGATAGATCTAATGATAATTCAATCAGTGGATTGGATAATTCAAACATGGAAGGTCAAGAAAAAACTCTGTCATCAGATAAAAAAATTACTAGTGAAATTGACAAGCTAGAAGATGATATACCTTTCTAAAAACATCAATATTTCAAGAGATAGCATTGCCAGATAAAGACAATAACAATTCGAATGATGAAATAAAAAAGAGTACCTCTTCTGAGGGTAATGACTCAAAAAATACAGTAGTAATAGAAGAAGAAATGAAGAAATCCTATTTGGACTATGCTATGAGTGTTATAGTAAGCAGAGCTCTTCCAGATATAAGGGATGGTTTAAAACCAGTTCATCGAAGAATACTTTACTCTATGTACGATGGAAACTATGATTCAAATAAGCCTCATAGAAAATCAGCTAGAATTGTAGGCGAGGTAATGGGTAAGTTCCATCCCCATGGGGACAATGCAATTTATGAGGCAATGGTTAGATTGGCACAAGACTTTTCAATGAGTTTGCCATTGCTGGATGGGCAAGGAAATTTTGGATCTATGGACGGAGATCCTCCTGCGGCGATGAGGTATACTGAGATAAGGTTAGGTAAGGTAGCAGGAACTCTTTTAGAAGATATAGATAAAGATACAGTTAACTTTGTTGATAACTATGATACTAGTTTACAAGAACCTGAAGTATTACCTTCTAGATACCCAAATCTATTAGTCAATGGATCAGGAGGCATAGCTGTTGGCATGGCCACCAATATACCCCCACATAACCTTGGAGAAATTATTGATGCCTCTATCTTATTATTAGATAACCCAGATACAGATGATAATACTATTAGAGAAAAGGTTTTGGGCCCAGACTTCCCTACGGGTGGAATAATTATTGGAGGAAGTGGGATCAAAAGTGCCTTTGAAACAGGAAGAGGCTCTGTAGTGATTAGAGGAGTTACTAATATAGAAACCACAGCCAAAGAAAGGTCAGCAATTATAATAAAAGAAATTCCATATCAAGTTAATAAGTCTAGACTGGTAGAACAAGTAGCAGACTGCGTTAGAGCAAAAAAAATTGAAGGAATATCTGATTTAAGAGATGAATCTGACAAAGATGGAGTTAGAGTTGTAATAGAACTTAAAAGAGATGCAACTCCTGAAGTTGTTTTAAATCAACTTCATAAATATACATCATTACAAACTAGCTTTGGAGCCAATGTATTAGCTTTAAAGGATGGTATGCCAACGCAGCTTGGTACCAGAGAAATACTTGAAACATTCATTGATTATAGAATAGAAGTCATAATTAAACGTACTACTTTTGATTTAATTAAAGCTAAAGAAAGAGAACACATTTTGCTTGGGTTAGCTGTAGCTATTGAAAATATTGATGAGATGATAGAATTAATTAAGGGTTCAAAAGATTCTAATGAAGCTCTTGGAAAAATAATTAAAAAGAAGTGGGATGCAAAAAACTTATCCAGTTTATTAAAAACTAATATAGACAAAAGACTATCTGAAATAATATCTAAATTTACATATTTGACTTCAGAACAAGCAAAAGCTATTTTAGAGTTGAGGTTACAGAGGTTAACAGGGTTAGAAAGAGAAAAAGTAGAAAAAGATTTAGTAGAGGTAGCAAAAAAAATTACTGACTTATTATCTATTCTAGGGTCCAATTCAAAAATAAAAGATATTATTAAAAATGAATTGTCAGAAATAAAGAGTAATTATGCAGTAGAAAGAAGAACTCAAATAATAGAAAACTATGAAGAGAAAAACCTTGATGACCTAATAGAAAAAGAAGATGTAGTTTTAACACTTACAAAATCTGGCTATGTAAAAACAGTTCCTGTAGATACCTATAGGTCTCAAAGGAGAGGAGGAAAAGGTAGAGCTGGGATGACTACCAAAGACGATGATTTTGTTGAAAAAGTATTAACAATAAATAGCCATGATATAGTACTTTTTTTTACTAATAAAGGTATAGTTCACCAGATTAAAGTTTATAAACTTCCTAAAGGTTCTCCTACATCGAAGGGAAGACCTTTGGTAAACATTATACCCCTTTCAGAAAATGAACTAACCACGGCTATGTTAGTTCTACCCAATCAAGAGAGTGATAAGTCTTTGCTATTTGTTACTAAGTTCGGAAATGTGAGAAGAAATAGAGTGGGTGATTTTTTAAATATTAAAGCTAACGGCAAAAGGGCAATGAAGCTTGAGAATAATGATAAATTAAATCAAGTTCTACTAGCCGGAGACAATAATGATATTATACTCTCAACTTCTAAAGGTAAATGTGTAAGGTTCAATGTTAAAGATGTTAGAGTCTTTAGCGGAAGAACGTCTATGGGAGTTAGGGGTATTAAACTTCAAAAAAATGATAGAATCATTTCATCTTCTATTCTAAACTCAATAGATATAAGTATAGATGAAAGAGAAACATATTTAAAATATGCTACCTCTTTAAGAAGAAAAGAAAGTAGAAAAATTGACTTAAAAAAAGATAGACTTGAGCAACTTAAAGATAAAGAGGAGTTTTTATTATCTGTAACAGAAAATGGATTTGGAAAAAGGACTTCTACCTACGAATACAGAAAAACAAAAAGAGGAGGACAGGGAATAATAAATATAGAAACTTCTGAGAGAAATGGTGGAGTTGTTGCATCATTTCCAGTACGGGAAGATGAAGAAGTTTTCTTAGTAACAAATAAAGGTAAGCTTATTAGATTGTTAGTGAAGGGCATTAGAATAGCCGGAAGAGTAACACAAGGAGTTACTTTGCTTAATACAGAAAAGAGCGAAAAGGTTGTATCTGTATCTATTATAAAGAAAAATGAAGTAGAATAGAATGAGAAAAATAGGACTTTACCCAGGATCTTTCGATCCAGTAACAAATGGCCATATAGATATTATATTTAGAGCTCATAAACTTGTTGATCAATTAGTTATAGGTGTTGCAGAAAATAAAAATAAAAATTATTTATTTTCTAAAGCTAAAAGAAAGGAAATGATTGTTAATGAGATAAAAAAAAGTAAATTTCATTCAAGTAAATTTAAAGTAGTAGTTTTTGATGGGTTGCTAATGAATTTTGCACAAAAAATAAATGCAAACTTAATTGTAAGAGGTTTAAGGGCTGTTTCTGATTTTGATTATGAATTTCAAATGGCTGGAATGAATGCTAGATTAAATTCAGAAATAGAGACAGTATTTTTGATGGCAAGCGAGAAGCATCAATTTATATCCTCTAGATTTGTAAAAGAAATATTTTTCTTAAACGGAGAAGTGAAGTCATTTATTCCTAAAAATGTTTTATCTGAATTTAAAAATTTAAAAAAATAATGCAATTTTATGGATCTAGATGAATTTAATTATTGCTTGCCTAAGAAATTAATTGCTCAACAACCTGCATTACCTAGATCTGCTTCAAAGTTATATATCACTAATAAAAATCTGATCTCTAATTTTAATAAACTTCCTAAATTTTTAGATAATAATGATGTTCTAGTTATTAATAACACTAAGGTTATTCCTGCAGTAATATTTGGAAAGATAAATCAAAAAAAAATCAAAGTTACTCTGCATACAAAGTATTCTACTAGTAAATGGGAATCATTTACTAAACCATCAAAGTTAATATCAGTAGGAGATATACTTAAATTTGATAGAAATATTTGTGCTAAAGTTTTAAAAAAAAAAGGACCTCATGCAGAATTATTATTTAATGTAACAGATAAAAAACTTATGGAGTTATTAAGTATTTCTGGAGATCTTCCAATTCCTCCCTATATAAAAAAAGAATATTCAAAAAAAGATGATCAAAAAAATTATCAAAGTATTTTTTCTAAGAATTATGGAGCATTTGCTAGTCCCACTGCAAGCCTTCATTTTGACGAAAACTTATTATCAGAACTAAAAAAAAAAAAAATAGATCTAATAGAAACTACCTTACACGTGGGTGCAGGAACATTCTTACCTTTAGAAAATAATATAGTTCATAAAAATAAATTACATATTGAGAGAGGATATATAAGTAGAATAAGCGCAAGAAAAATTACTGATGCTATTAATAATAAAAAAAAAATAGTAGCTGTTGGTACTACTGTTTTGAGGCTATTAGAGTCCTGCTTTATTAAAAATTCTTCTATCAAATATTATAATGAAGAAACAGATCTTTTTATTTACCCAGGTTTCAAATTTGAGGTGGTAAATAAACTTATTACTAACTTTCATTTACCAAAATCTAGTTTATTTATTCTTGTTTCTGCTTTTGGAGGAAAAGAAAAGGTATTAGAATACTATAAAACTGCAATTAAAAAACAAATGAGATTTTTTAGTTATGGAGACGGAATGATAATAAATAGATCTAATGAAGTTTGAAATAAAATCTACTTTTAAAAAAGCTAGAACAGGAGTTTTACATACTAAGTATGGAAAGGTAGAAACACCTGTTTTTATGCCCGTTGGAACTTTAGGCACGGTAAAAGGTGTTAGTAATGACATACTAGAGCAGTTAGGCTTTAATATGATATTAGCTAATACTTATCATTTAATGCTTAGGCCGGGTATGACAGTTATAAAAGATTTTGGAGGTCTAAATAACTTTATGTCTTGGAAAAAAAGTATTCTTACTGACTCAGGAGGTTTTCAGATTATGTCTTTAGGAAAAAATGTTAAGGTTGATAAAGAGGGTGTTACATTTAGATCACATTTAGACGGTAACTTAGTAAGATTAAATGCAGAAAAATCTATAGAAATACAAAGATTATTAAATGCTACAATAACGATGAGCTTTGATGAGTGTGTGCCTTTTCCTTATTCTCATCTAGATACAAGTGACTCTTTAAAACGGTCTACAGAATGGACTAAAAGGTCTATTAACACTTATATAAAAAGAGAAGGCTATGGTATATTTGGAATTGTTCAAGGAGGTATGTATAAAGATTTGAGAAAAAAATCTTCTGAAGAACTATCTTGTTTAGATTTTGATGGTTACGCAATAGGAGGTCTTGCTGTTGGAGAAGGGATTGAATTGATGTCTAATATCACGGACTTTAGCATATCTAAATTACCATTTGAAAAACCAAAGTATTTAATGGGTGTAGGTTATCCTACAGATATTCTTCAAGCTGTTAAAAATGGAATTGATATGTTTGACTGTGTATTACCCACCAGGTCAGGTAGAACCGGTCTTGCTTTTACTTCTGCAGGGCTTATAAAGATAAGAAATGCAAAATATGCTTTAGATAAAAGCAATTTGGATAAAAATTGTGATTGTGTAATTTGTAAAAATTATTCTAAAGCTTACTTGCATCATTTGGTAAAATCTTCAGAAATACTAGGAAGTGTTTTTCTTACTCAACATAATTTATATTATTATAAAGTTTTGATGCAAAGAATAAGAAGGGCTATATTCAAAGGAAATTTAGATAAACTAAAACTTTAACTTGAAATAATATTTAAATAATATATAGATATTAAATTATAAGAGCCCGTAGCTCAGCGGTAGAGCATTCGCCTTTTAAGCGAGGGGCCCTGGGTTCGAATCCCAGCGGGCTCACCATAAGCCATAATTATATTTAAAAAATAAATTAATATGAGACATTTTTTACTTATAAATTTAAGAAAAATATATTCATAATATGCTAAGTTATATAGAAGATAATTATTTTATATTAAATACTTGTAGTTATTTAATATAGCTAGATATAAGAGTTATAAATATTAAATAGGCACGAATTCAGTTATCAGAAATAAAAAAAAACATATTTAAAAGCATAGATTTTTTTAAAATAAACTTTATAATCCCTATTATATCTGGTATGAATCTTGCTAAATTAATTTGTATAAAAAATCTTTAATAATTAGATAATCTTTGTATTAAAGTGCTTGGGAATTAAAATGATATTATATATAAATAAGTTATTTCTGGTCTCGATAGTTTTTATTATTAGCATTTTTAACTTAGCTATAGCTGAAAGTATAAATGTATGTATTAAAAATGCAGTAGAGAAAGATGTGGACTTAAATAAAATATTAACTTTATGTAGAGAGAATATTAAAAATTTTGAAGTGTATAAAAACTCTTATGCCGATAAAAATAATGAAAAAAGCTCTACATACATATCTACTAATAAAGCAGATGAAATAATTTACAAGATGATTGAAAAAGGTGATTTAAATAGAGCTGCTAGATTAGCGGAAAGAATAGAGTCTGAAAAAACTAAAAGAATTAAAGCTAGGGCAGAAGCTGAAGCTTTAAGGTCTCCTCAGATAATATCTAGCTTTGAAAATAATTCAAAAACAAACGAAAATAATTCTGCAATAAGAAGTATAATTGCCCTAAATACAAACCCTATTAAGACTATATCAGCAGGTTCAAAAATTTTAGAAGTCACAACTCCTAGTACTCACGGAGGTATTCCTGGGCAATATGTTACAATCACTAATGTATCATCTTCTATTGATGGAATAGCTGCTATTGAATTGAATACTAGACATATTATTTCAAGTGTTCCCTCAGTTACTACCTTTAGAATATCAGTATTGTCGACTGCACTTGCAGGAGCCATTGCTGGAGGAGGTTCTGAAATTATAGCCACATTTGAAAATTAGTTTCTGCTTATTATAATTATATAGAAATTCTTTTTATCTATAACCTTAGAAAGTTTTAATCCAATGTTGGAACAAAGATCTTTGAAGTCTTTAGGAGCTGTCTTATCATCACAAATAAATTCATATAACTTTATCTCTGGATTTTTTTTAATATCTTTAAAAGCCTTTAAAACAGGTATAGGACATTTAAGTCCTCTGTAATCAAACTGCATCATTAGTTATCACTAAAAGGATAAAATTCTAAATTTGAGTCTTTTTTAACTAAGCTTACGTTACTTCTTAGTCTAATCAATCCATTACTCCATATTAATGAATTAAGTATACCTGCTCCTTGTTTTTTATATTTGTTAACATATACTTGATTATTTTTAATGAATGTCTTTCCTCTTAAAAACTCTTCTCTTCCTAATTTTTTTTTCATAACAAAATTTGATTTCACTAAAAAATATCTTGATTTAAAGCCTTTAGCACCTTGTAAAAGATTTAATATTATTTTTCCAAACAAAAAGAAAATAATATAACAGGCTACAGGATTTCCAGGTAAAATTAGAATTGGAATTTCTTTATTTAAAAGAGCAAATCCAAAAGGTCTTCCTGGCTTCACTGATACTCTCCAGAATTTTAAGACACCTATCTCTTTAATTATATCTATAATAAAGTCTTTATTTCCTGCAGAGGCTCCACCTGAAATAAATATAACGTCACACTTTTCTTTAAGGAGAACTATTTTATTTTTTATTTTTTTATAATTATCATTTACTATTCCTTGATCATTTACTTTTAGATTACTTTTTTTTAAAAATGCAAAAAGAGAGTATCTATTACTATCATATATATGGTGAGATAGTTTTTTTTTAGTAGGATCAACCAGTTCATTACCATTTGATAGTAACCCTACTTTTACTTTTCTCACCACCTTCACTTTAGTTAAACCCAAAGAAGCAAGCATTCCTATATCTTGTGGCCTCAATAAATGGCCTGAAGAAAAAACTTTATTATTTTTTCTAATATCTTCTCCTCTTTTTCTTATATTTAGCCATCTACTAGGTATAACTCCTTTACAAATAATATGTTGATCAATTTTATTAATTTTTTCTTGCATAATAACCATATTAAAAAACTTTGGAATTACTGCTCCCGTTGAAACTTTTATAGCATTCTTTAATTTATAAGTTTTTTTAATTTTATCACCAGCATTTATTTCATCATCTGATATAAATTTTTTTTGTATATTAGTATTAAAGTTTTTGTAATTGAATAAATATCCATCAACAGCAGAGTTGTTTGACGGAGGTATATCTATACTTGATATTATATCTTCGGCTAGATATCTTCCTGCTGAATTCCTAACTTTTATAATATCAAAGTGTTTTATTGCTTTTATGTTGGATTTAATTAAACCTTCTATGTTATTAAACTTACGCATTTTTGTTTTTACAATAGTTTAGTATAAAAACACCTATTTCTTCTATATTATTCAAATTCAAAGTTTGAATTGATTTATTAATACTAATATTTTTATAATCCGTTGCTATTGCAATAAAGCTATTATCATCTTTATAAAGCAAGGGTTTCTTTAATATTTCTCTATAAACTTCTATTTTTTTAATATTACTAAATTTCCATCCCTCTACTAAAGTTATATCAGTATCTTTTTTAGAATACTTGAGTAATTCCTTTAAAGTCATTTCTTCATCTTTAACCCTACTAATAATTGCCCACTGTTTAGATGAAGATATAACAACCTGGTCTGCTCCGGAGTCGTAAAACCTGAAAGAATCTTTTCCTTCCTTATCTAGTTTAAAAGAGCTGTGTGCATGTTTGATTACACAAACCTTGAGTTTATGATTGTCTTTATAATACTTTATTAATTTCGTTATTAATTGGGTTTTCCCCGAACCACTCCAACCTGATATACCTATTATACAACTCAAAATTAATAATATATATTTAAATCAACATAAAAAAATATAATATAATACACAATTTAATAAATATCATTATAATATAAATATAGAAAATTTAGAATATTTTAACACTTTTTTATGAATTTTTTTTAAAATATCCTATATTATGTTAAAGGTTATTTATTAAGGAATATTTATGCTTTTATCCATATTAAAATAATATTTATACATACTAATTAAAAATAATATGCAAACTTCAAATAAAAGAGCTCCAGGTAGGAGAAAAAAAGTTTTTTTTAACAAAGGAAGGCAAGTTGACAAAGCTTCTTTAGAAGAAGCAAGAGTCCTTTTAGGAGATTACTTTCCGTTAAAAAAAGATATGTTAATCGAGTATTTGCATTTATTTAATGACAAGTATAATGGTTTGTTTGCGAGGCATTTAAAAGCTCTGTCTGATTTGATTAAACTTAGTATGTCTGAAGTTTATGAGGTTGCTAGTTTTTACGCACATTTTCACATTATCGAAGAAAATATTACAGATGTACCAAATGTAACTATAAAGGTTTGTGATAGTATTACTTGCGCAATGAATGACTCTGAAAAATTATATCATATTACCAAACTAAAATATAAAGAATATAGAGTAGAAAAGGCGCCATGCATGGGCAGATGTAATTTTGCTCCAATAGTAGAGGTAAATCACAATCATATTTTAAATGCTGATGAAGAAAGGGTTTCCTTAGCTTTAAATAACAAAGATTTCTCTTATAAAAATGAGAAGTTTATTACTTTTGATGAATACTTTTCTAATGGGGGCTACCAACTCTTAGATAAGGTTAAAAAAGGTGAAGTGAGCTTTGAGAAAATGATAGAGATATTTTCAGAAGCTGGATTGAGAGGACTAGGTGGAGCTGGCTTCCCCGCATATAAGAAATGGCAGTTTGTAAGGTCTTATAAAGGGCCTAGATTAATGTGTATAAATGCAGATGAGGGAGAGCCAGGTACTTTTAAAGATAGATTTTATTTAAATAAAGATCCTCATAGATTTCTTGAGGGTACACTAATAGCTTCTCATTTAGTAGAGGCTGAAAAATGCTACTTATACATAAGAGATGAATATTTTGGACTAATAAAGTTAATAGAAAAAGAAATAGAAATATTACAAAATAAGGGCATAGTGCCAATAGGATATTTAGAGATAAGAAGAGGAGCAGGTGCATATATTTGTGGCGAAGAATCTGCATTAATTGAGTCTATAGAAGGGAAAAGAGGTTTACCAAGAAATAGACCTCCGTATGTAGCAGAAGTAGGTTTGTTTGGTAAACCAACTCTAGTTCATAATGTTGAAACTGTATACTGGATAAGAGAGATATTTGAAAAAGGAGGAAGTTGGTTTAGTTCTTTTGGAAGAAATGGAAGAAAAGGTTTAAGGACATTTTCTGTATCTGGTTTTGTAAAAAACCCTGGTATTAAATTAACAGATGCTGGCATTACAATAAAAGAGCTTATACGAGAACACTGTGGAGGTATGCTAGAAGGTCATAAATTCATAGGCTATCTTCCTGGAGGTGCCTCTGGTGGAATACTTCCGGAGAGATTAGGTGATATACCACTAGACTTTGATACTCTTCAAGAGTATGATTGTTTTATCGGGTCAGCAGCAGTTGTAATACTTTCAGATAAGGTAGATATGAAAGAAATTGGTTTGAATTTAATGAAATTTTTTGAAGATGAAAGCTGTGGCCAGTGCACTCCTTGCAGAAACGGTACCTCGATGGCAGTAAAATTAATGAAAGAAAAAAAATGGAACATAGAACTCTTGAGTGAGTTATCTAAGACAATGAATAAAGCTTCAATATGTGGCTTAGGCCAGGCAGCTCCTAATCCTCTGCAATCAATAATAAAGCATTTTGTAAATAATGTGACATAAATGATTAAATTTAAAATTAATGGAAAAGAAATTTTTGCTAAAGAAGATGAAAGCATTTGGCAAACTGCAAAAAGAAATAATATTGATATTCCTCATCTCTGTCATGCAGATGAAGTAGGATATGATCCAGATGGTAATTGTAGGGCCTGTGTCGTACAAATTAATAATGAAAGGACACTAGCAGCTTCCTGTGTAAGAAAACCTACAGAGGGAATGGAGGTTAACTCGATTTCTAAGGATGTTAAAGATACTCAGAAAATTATATTTGAACTACTTGCTGCTGACCAACCTAGTTTAGAAAGTCATCCTGATCCAGAATCAAAATTTTGGTCCTGGGGAAAAAATTTGAATATTAATGATAAAAAATTTCCCAAGAATAAAAAAATAATTAGAGATATCTCACATCCTTCTATGCATGTTAATTTAGAAGCGTGTATTAACTGTAATCTATGTGTGAGAGCATGCAGAGAAGTACAATCTAACGATGTGATAGGAATGGCATATAGAGGACATAAATCCAAAGTAGTTTTTGACTTTGATGATGAAATGGGTTCTTCATCCTGTGTTGGATGTGGAGAATGTGTGCAAGCTTGTCCTACAGGTGCACTAATGGAGAAAAAACTTTTAGATCAAGAGGGGAAAAGAGAAGTATTTCCTGAAAAGACAGTAAATAGTTTATGTCCATATTGCGGAGTAGGTTGTCAGACTAAAGTTTACGTAAAAGATAATAAGATTGTGCAAGTAGATGGAAGAGATGGGCCTGCAAATAATAAAAAATTATGTGTAAAAGGAAGATTTGGCTTTGATTATATTCATAACGATGGAAGATTATCAAAGCCACTTATAAGAAAGAAGAATGTAGAGAAGAAGAAGATTGAAGATTATGCTAAACTTAGAGTAAGTGATTTCTTTAGAGAAGCAACTTGGGAAGAGGTAATAAAAATTGCTGCGAAAAAACTCAGGGTAATAGAGAAAGAAATGGGTTCATCGGCAATATGTGGTTTTGGGTCTGCAAAAGGATCAAACGAGGAAGCTTATCTTTTTCAAAAACTTATTAGAACAGCTTTTAAAACCAATAACGTGGACCATTGCACTAGATTGTGTCATGCATCATCTGTAGCAGCATTGATGGAATGTGTAGGTTCTGGAGCAGTCTCTGCTCCCTTTACTGCAGTAAAAGATGCAGATTGTATGATAATTATTGGAGCAAGGCCTACAACTAATCATCCTGTAGCAGCTACTTACTTTAAAAGAGCAGCAAAAGACGGAAAAAAACTTATAATCATGGATCCTAGAAAACAGGATTTAACTAGACATGCATATAGGCACCTTCAATTCAAACCTGGAAAAGATGTAGCCTTGCTTAATTCAATGATATACACAATAATTGAAGAAAAACTTTATGATGAGCAATATATTGCCTCTATGACAGAAGGATTTAAAAGTCTAACTGAAAATATACAAAAGTTTAAACCTGAAGATATGGAGAAGGTATGCGGAATCGAAGCTGAGGTCATTAGAGATACTGCTAGAGTTTATGCAAAATCAGATAGATCTATAATTTTTTGGGGAATGGGAATTTCGCAACATATTCATGGAACAGATAATTCAAGATGCTTAATCACATTAGCTTTAATCACAGGACATATTGGTAGGCCGGGTACAGGGTTACATCCTCTAAGAGGGCAAAATAATGTTCAAGGTGCTTCTGATGCCGGACTAATTCCAATGGTATTTCCTGATTATAAGTCTGTAGAAGATAAAGATATACATAAAAATATGGAAGCTTTTTGGAATACAGAACTTGATAATAAAAAAGGTCTGACTGTAGTTGAAATTATAGATCAAGTTTGTAAAGAAAAAATAAAAGGTATGTACGTAATGGGAGAAAATCCAGTAATGTCTGATCCTGATCAAAATCATACTATAGAAGGTATGTGTAAGCTAGATGCACTAATTGTACAAGATATTTTTATGACCGAAACTGCATGGTATGCAGATATAATACTACCGGCTTCAGCTCATGCAGAGAAAAATGGAACCTTTACTAATACAAATAGACAAGTTCAGATGGGAAGAAAAGTAATAGAACCTCCTGGTGAAGCTAAAGAAGATTTGGAAATAATAATAGATCTAGCAAAAGCCTTGGGCCTCGATTGGAAATATAAACATGTATCAGAAGTTTTTAATGAGATGGCAGAGATTATGCCATCTTTAAAAAATATTACTTGGGATAGAGTTGAGGCTGAAGATTCAGTTACATACCCATGCGAAGAAAAGGATAAACCAGGATCAGAAATAGTTTTTTCACAAAAATTTCCTACTCATTCTGGACTTGGAAAAATTGTACCAACTAATATAGTTTCTCCAGATGAATTACCTGATCAGCAATTTCCTTTTGTACTTACTACTGGTAGATTATTAGAGCATTGGCACACTGGAGCCATGACTAGAAGATCAAAAACACTTCATGAACTTGAACCGGAAGCTATAGTTAGTATGAATAGCCAGGATATGAATTTTCTTAAGCTCCAACCAGGTAGTAAGGTTAAGGTTGAAACGAGAAGAGGTAGCATTATGTTAAGTGTTAGGCAAGATAGAGAATTACCAAAAGGAATGATTTTTGTACCTTTTTGTTTTTCTGAAGCAGCGGCAAATAAGTTAACGAATCCCCAACTAGATCCATTTGGAAAGATACCAGAATTTAAATATTGTGCTGCGAGAGTAGAAATTAGCAATTAATTATAGTATTATTTTAACTTACCATTATTATATTTAAAGGGAGATAAAAATGGATAATACTAAAAGGCCTAATGGTTTCTTTTCTTTTTTATTAAAAGATAGAATTGTAGCCTCAAAAAATTTTAATAGATGGAGGATACCTCCAGCATCAATAGCAATTCATCTCTGCATAGGATCTGTGTATGCATGGAGCATTTTCAACCCTGCTTTAATTAAGGAGTTAGGTGTAGTTTCTAGTTCAGCAGATGATTGGAGTTTAAGTGCTGTTGTTTGGATATTTTCTGTTGCAATTGTGAGTCTTGGTTTAGCAGCTGCTATAGCAGGAAAGTGGTTAGAGGACGTTGGCCCTAGATGTGTTGGTGTAACAGCCGCTACTTTATGGGGAGGAGGGTTCTTAATTGGAAGTCTTGGGATTTATACCCATCAACTATGGCTTGTTTATTTAGGATATGGAGTTTTTGGTGGATGTGGACTTGGTTTAGGATATGTGTCCCCAGTATCAACATTGATTAGATGGTTTCCTGATAGAAGAGGTATGGCAACAGGTATGGCTATTATGGGTTTTGGTGGAGGAGCAATGATTGGGGCTCCTTTAAAAAAGTTTCTATTAGATTATTATGCAAAAAGTCCAGAATACTTAGGTGCTGAAAGTACAATAAGTCTTATTACTGAAAGTGGAAGAAGATTTGCAGAAGTTGCAGGAGAAAAGGTAGAGGTTGTTATAGCTTCTGCGTCAGAAGCAGCACAAATGGTAGTACCTGGTGATGCTGGAGTCTATGTAGTAGGATCTGGAGACACAGGAGCAACAGGGGCATTCCTAACTTTAGGTATAATTTATTTTATAGTGATGATTGTTGCCTCTTTTCAATATAGGGTTCCTCAAGAAGGTTGGGTTCCTGAAGGATATACTCCTCCTTCTCCGGAAGAGTCTGCAGCAAAAATGAAAACCCTAGATAATGTTCACATTAATCAGGCAATAAAAACTCCACAGTTTTATCAACTATGGATTGTACTATGTTTTAACGTTTCAGCAGGAATTGGAGTCATAGGAGTCGCAAAAACCATGATGTCCGAAATTTTTGGATCTGCACCTAGTGGAAGTGATCTAGCTAGTGTTGTGACGGCAACATTTGCAGGGACATATGTTTTAATGATAAGTGTATTTAATATGTGTGGCAGAATAATTTGGGCTTCCTTATCAGATTATATAGGTAGGAAAAATACATATCATTGCTTTTTTGTAATTGGAACTTTACTTTATCTTTCAATACCTTTTACAGCCAGTGCAGTTAGTGTTAACCCTTCCATTATGTTTTTAGTTATGTTTTATGCAGCAACTATGATAATTTTTACAATGTATGGAGGAGGATTTGCAACAATACCGGCATATCTGGCTGATATGTTTGGTACAATGCATGTTGGGGGCATCCATGGAAGACTTTTGACTGCATGGAGCACAGCTGGGGTATTAGGACCCTTTGCAATTACATACTTAAGAAATATGTCTGTTAATGATTCAATAAATAATTTAGTTTCTAAAATAGATCCAAATATATTTTTAAATAAGTTTGGTGCTCCAGTAGATAAATTAGAAGAACTAGTTAAAGCTAAAACAGTTACGGTTTCTAAACTTATGGAAATAGTACCAGAAGGAACAGTGGATCCTACCCCTAGTCTCTATAATACAACTATGTATGCCATGGCTGCTTTACTAATTATAGCTTTTTTTTCAAATTTATTAATTAGACCAGTAAAGTCCAAGCACCATGTACAGAACACTCATCCTGGTGTTTTAAAATAGTAAAATTTTAGTGAGGAATTATTAAAAAAGTTAAGCCAAATATTAATAATTCTTCACTAATTAAAAAGATAAGTGTTTACAATGAGGCTGGAAAAGCTAATGAGACATTTGCAATTGTTGAAAAACCTTTAGCAATATATCTAAATGATACTCATATTGTAACAGCTATGACTATAGGAGATTATCCAGAATATCTTGCTTTGGGTTTCTTATCTAACCAAAATATATTAACCATATCACCCGAAGATATTCCTGTTGTTGAATACTATGGTGATATTGAGACAGTAGTAGTAAGAACTAAAAAAAAAACAAACTATGAAATTCATGAAAAAAATAAGATAAAAACATCAGGGTGCGCTAATGGAACAATTTTTGGAAATTTGCTTGATAATTTTGAAAAATATAAAATTTTAAATAATTCTATAATCTCTACTAAGCAAATTTTTGATCTTTACAAAAAAATTAATACTTTGCCATCTTTATACTTAAAATCTGGAGCTATTCATGGATGTCTATTGTGTACTATAAAAGAACCTCTAGCTTTTTTTGAAGACGTAGGCAGACATAATGCAATAGATAAATTAGCAGGTTATATGATTAAAGAGAACGTACTGCCGCATGATAAAGTATTATATACTACCGGAAGGCTTACTAGTGAAATGGTTATTAAGGCTGTTGTTATGAAACTACCTATAATTGCTTCAAGATCCGGATTTACAGCGTGGGGAGTTGAATTAGCAAAAAAATCAAATATTACAATGATTGGCAGACTCAGAGGAAGAACATTTTCTATATTATCAGGAAAAAAAAGAGTAATAATATAATTATGTCTAAAAAAGAAAAAATACAATGTGTAATACTAGCAGGTGGAAAAGGAAGCAGACTAGATGGAAGAGGTAAATTTTCTGAGAAACTTTTTAATAAAACATTGTTAGAACATGTTGTTACAAGGATATCAAAACAAACTAGTGAAATAGCTATAAACTTTCATAATAAAAAACCTTTTATAGATTTTAATTTACATATTGTCTTAGATAAATTTAAGGAAGATATAGGACCTCTGGCAGGAATTCATGCAGCATTAAAGTATGCTCAGGAATGTGATAGTAATAATAAATCAGTTGTTACAGTTCCTATAGACACACCATTTATGCCATTAAATCTGTTAGATAAACTTAATAATCAATTGAACAAAAAACTAGCAGATGTAGTTATAGCATCTTCGGGAGGAAGATTTCACCCTACTATAGCTATATGGAACGTCTCAATAATAAAAAAATTAGAGAGCTCTATTGAAAAAAATATTAGAAAGATAGACATATTTACGAATGAACTGAAAAAGTCCTATGTTGATTGGGATGTAAAAAAATATGATCCATTTTTTAATATTAATAATTACAATGATTTAAAAATTGCCGAAAATATGATAAAAAAAAATATTATTGAATAAAGCGGTCGTGGCGGAATTGGTATACGCGCAACGTTGAGGTCGTTGTGGAGGAGACTCCATGGAGGTTCAAGTCCTCTCGACCGCACCAAACTAATAATAATACTCAATACTATTTTATAAAAGTTTGACGGTAGTTAAAAATTATACAATTTTTCTATTAAAAGTAATTAGTTCTAGCAATTCAGTAAATCAGAGGTTAAATAGTTTATATTTGTATTAGGTCTATCGAGAATAGAAGGATCGTAGTAGGAATAATTAGATCAGCTGTAATTAGGGCAGTTTCTGAAAACTCTATTCCCACAACTAAGGAATAAGAGTTTTTATATTTTGTAAAATTTAGTTGATCTTATTTTTCTTTTTTAGTATGTTGCTTTTCTAGAGACGCATATTAGTAATAATTTAATTCAGACTCTCGTCTTGGTCTGAATGGAAAGTGATATATCATGGCTACAGGAGAAGTTAGGTGGTTTAATTACAAAAAGGGATACGGTTTTGTTTCCCAAGAGGGAAAAGAGGATAGTGATATTTTTGTTCATATTTCTGCAGTTAAAGATTCTGATGTAAGAAGGTTAGAAAAAGGTCAGATAGTCGAATATGAAATTCAGGAGCAGGATAACGGTAAGAGTGCTGCTGTAAATATTAAAATAATTAAAGAAGCACCGGAAGAAACACCAGAAGAAGCTGAAAATAAATAATAGCTTTGTTGATTACTTAATTAAATACTATAGTACTATTATTATTTATTATAATTCGTTGTTGTATATGCCATTTTATAGCTCGCATCAGTACAATATTTTCTATATCTCTTCCTATAGAAACAAAGTCTTCTAAGTTTTTTGTATGATCTACTCTACCCACGTCCTGTTCTATGATCTGGCCTTCATCTAGGTCTTCTGTTACATAATGAGCTGTAGCCCCTATTATTTTGACTCCTTTCAAATAAGCTTGATGGTAGGGTCTTGCTCCTTTAAAACTGGGTAAAAAAGAGTGGTGAATATTTATTATACGTCCTTTAAGTTTTTTACATAAATTTGGAGATAGCACCTGCATGTATCTTGCTAATACCACAAGATCTATTTTATATTTTTTTAAAATAGTAATTAATATTTTTTCTTGTTCTAGTTTATTTGTATCTTTTATAGGCAAAAACTCATATTTTATTCCGTAATGTTCTACTATTTCTTTCATTTCTATGTGATTAGACACGATACATGGAATATTAATATTAAGATTATTAGTTTTCCATTGATATAATATACTATTTAGACAGTGGCCAAACTTTGACACCATAATTAAAATATTTTGTTTTTTACTGGTATCATAAAAAGTAAATTTCATACTAAACTTTTTTGCTATTTTTAGGAAATTTTTTTCTAAAACTTTAATTTCAATTCTGTTAATTTGATTATTTATATTTTGAAACTTTACTCTCATAAAAAAAATATTATATTTTTTATCTCTAAATTGAGAGCTTTCCAATATATTAAAATTATTTTTTAATAAAAAACTAGATACAGCAGCAATAATACCAGGTTTGTCTAAACAATTAACCTTTAATATATAATTTTTCATTTGACTATCAGAATCTACTAATTTATAAAGTTTTACAAAAAAATAAAGGTGTATCAGTGTTTTTCCAAGGCTTATTCTTCTCCATTATTCTTTTAAAGAATCTTAAGTTTAATATATTATCCAACCACAACTTAACTTTGGTAATATCGGAGTTGCTATCAAACCAGTCTATATCAGCTATTCTATACTGCCTTACCAAAGGAAAAATACATAAGTCTAAAAGACTTAACCTGTTTTCAAATAAATATAAGGAGCTCTCTTTAATTAATTTATTATTTATTTCTATTAAGTAATTAAGTGCTATAGCTCTATGTTTAAATTTGCCCAAAAAACTAGCAGAATCTTTAAAACGATAACTATATTTGTATCTATCTAAGTTAAATTTAAACTCTGTATCAATTTTTTTTATATATTCATATGTCATTCTACTGTCTTTTCTTAAGGGTTTTAATAAATTTAATTCATCATTATTTTTCAAGCACCATAATATAATTTCAATACTTTCATCTATTATTTGATTACCTAATACTAGAACAGGAACTGTTCCCTTTGAAGAGGCATCCAACATTTCCTTTGGTTTATTACTTAATTGAACTTCCCTAATTATAAATTTCTTACCGCTGTAATATAATGCTGCTCTAGCTCTTATAGCAAATGGACACCTTCGGAATGAGTAAAGTATAGGCAATTTTATATTATTTTTATACACTTTTTTTTTGTAATATATATTGATTATTTCGCATTCTATATTTTTTCTTTTGAACATTTGTTTTATTTAAATAACAAAAATGGCAAGCCTCACCTTCAATATATTCTTTGCGACTTTTATCTTGTATGCTTAAGGGCATACGGCAAGCATGACACAAGGTATAGGAACCTAATGAAAGATCATTCTTCAAGCTTACTCTATTATCAAATACAAAGCATTCACCATTCCATATTTCTTTTTTATTATTTTTTTCTAAAAATTTCAATATACCACCTTTTAAATGATAAACATCCTTCTTACCATTGTTAATTAAAAAAGAGGTAGCTTTTTCACATCTAATTCCTCCTGTACAAAACATTGCTATTTTTTTATTTTTTAAACTCTCCTTTTTTATCAAGTCATTTTTTAACCATTTAAGAAGTTCTGTAAAATCTTTACATTTAGGATTAAGGGCATTTTTAAAAGTACCTATTTTTATTTCATAGTCATTCCTCATATCTATTAAAATAGTATTAGGTTGATTTATAAAACTCTCCCAATCTTCTGGTTTTATATATTCTCCAACAACTTTCATAGGATTAGTTTGTTTTAAATTTCTTGTAGTTAAAATTTCTTTCTTTATTTTGACTTTGAATTTTCTAAATATGTGTTTATCATAATTTAATACTTTAGTTTCTTGATTTTTGAAAGGAAATATTTTTTTTAATTCACCTAATACTTGTTCTAAATTATTAGTTGATAATGATATATTTATATTAATACCTTCAGGAGCAACTAATACAATCCCTTTAACAGCTATACCTTTAAAAACCTTACAAATTTTATTTTTAAAATTAAAAATATTTTTTATTTCAAAAAACTTATAAAGTGATAATACTGTATATTTATATTTAGTCATTTATATTAATTATATTTAATTTATTAAAACTTGGATAGCATGAAGTTAAAAAATACTAAAAAAATAGAAACAAAAAATCTCTTGCAAAGATTTAGAACATATCTTCTTACTGGAATAGCGGTAACAGCTCCGATTGGCATTACTATTTATATCTCAATAATTTTTATTAATTTTATAGATAGAATTGTAAAGAATTTATTACCTGAGGCTTATAATCCAGACTCTTATTTACCTTTTAATATCCCCGGTACAGGATTAGTTGTAGCTATATTTTTACTTATATTAATTGGTTTTTTTACGGCTAGCTTCTTTGGTAAGTTTTTTGTAGGCATTGGTGAGAAAGTAATAAATAGACTTCCAGTATTTAGAAGTATATATAATGCACTCAAACAAGTTTTTCAAACAGTATTAGGTTCATCTTCAAAGTCCTTTAGAGAGGTAGCTATTATTCAGTATCCAAGAAAGGGTGTATGGGCTATTGCATTTATAACTGCTGAAACCTCTGGAGAAATAGCAATAAAGCTAAAAAATAAGCACGTTAATGTTTTTGTACCTACTACACCTAACCCTACATCGGGTTTTATGCTAGTAGTTTCTGTAAAAGATATAATTAAGCTAGACATGAACATAGAGCAAGGCATGAAGTTGGTAATATCTGGAGGTATTATTACTCCAGAAATAAAAAGAAAGTTAAAAAAGTAACTTTAGCCAGCAGCAATTAAATTGCTTGCAGCATTTTTTTTAAATATTTTTAAAAGGTTTTTCAATTCCTTGCCTCTGTTACTAGTAAGCTTTGGATCAGTGCTAACAACATCATTGGCTTCATTAACAGCTAAGTTTGCAAGTGTTAAATGATTTTGAAAATTAAAAAATTTAAATTCTTCAGCTCCATATTGTTTTGTTCCCATTACTTCTCCACCACCTCTCAATTGAAGATCTTTTTCAGCTATTTCAAACCCATCTTGAGAGTTTTTCATTATAGATAATCTTTCAAATGCTATTTCTGAAAGGTTATCTTTATAAAGTAATATACATGTTCCTTGTTGTTCTCCCCTGCCTACTCTACCTCTAAGTTGATGTATTTGTGCTAATCCAAACCTTTCTGCATGGTCTATTACTATAATGTTAGCATCTGGCACGTCAATGCCTACCTCAATGACCACTGTGGATATTAATAAGTTAATTTTGCTTTGTCTGAAACTTTCTAGTATGTTTAATTTATTCTCCGTTTTCATTTTCCCATGAAGAGCAGCGATTTCTGTAAAAGTATTATTTAAGTAATTATACCTCTCGGTAATATTGGAACTATTTTCTTTATTTTCATCTTCTATTTTTGGACAAACCCAAAATACTTTTTGTCCTTCTGATATCCTATTTTTAAGAAACAATATTACCTGTTTAATATTCTTTTCATTTTTTAGGATTGTTTTAGTTTTTGTTTTGAAAGGTTTATTTTTTATTGTGCTTACAGAAATATCACCCAAAATAGTAAGCATCATAGTTCTGGGAATAGGGGTTGCTGTTAGCAGAAGCATATCTACTTTTTTGCCTTTTTCTCTGATTTTTAACCTCTGATCTACCCCAAATCTATGTTGTTCATCTATAATAACAAATGATAAATTTTTAAATTTAACAGTATGTTGTAATAATGCATGAGTGCCTATTATTAATTCAATTTTTCCTGTTAAGAGATTCTTCTTTATATCTTTTTTATTTTTTGTTGAGGCTAGAAGTAAGTTACAATTTATATTATGTTTTTCAAAAATTTTTGAAAAAAAATAAAAATGTTGTTTAGAAAGTAGTTCTGTAGGAGCTAATAAAGCAACCTGGTATCCTGACTTTATAACATAATAAGCTGATATCATAGCTATTACAGTTTTACCAGATCCTACATCTCCATGTAGAAGTCTCATAGTTCTTTTATCTGATTTAATATCCTCAATAATCTCTCTGGTACAATAATGTTGATCTCTAGTTAACTGAAATGGTAAAGTTTTTTCTATATTACTTATAATTGATTTATGATTAGTTTTGAATTTATTACTATTTAACTTATCAAGATTATCTCTTAATATAGCTAAAGATAATTGGTAAGCAAATATTTCATCATAGGCTAATCTACTAATATATGAAGAGGAGTCTAAAATAGTTTCTTCAGTTTCTGGAGAATGAATATTTAAAATACTTTCTTTAAAAGAAGGAAGGTTTTTGTAAGTTTTAAATATATTTTTATTCCATTCATTCAATTCAGGAAATATACTACAAATTTTTAAAATTTCTGAATTAATTAACTTACTTTTAAGGTTTTTTTTTTGCTTATAAATGACCTGATAGAGATTTTTTTTATTTAATAAAGAGTCACTATTAATTATTTCAGGATGAGTAACTTGATAACTATTTTTATAAAACTCTATTTTACCTTTTATATATACATAGTTATTAATTGGATAAACCTTTTTTAAATAACCAGTAAATCTTGAAAAAAATATTAAAGATATTTCCTGTCCTTTAAATAATACAGAAATTTTGTAAGGCATTCTTTTATTATAATAATTTTGGAAGTGTTTAATAATCTTAACTTTAATAATTACGCTATTGTAGTTTTCAATATTTTCCAATGTATCAATTACTTTAGAGATTACAGCTTTCTTTGGCTTAAAAGTAATTAAATCGATTATTTTTTTTCCAATGTGACTTTCAAAAAGTAAAAGGTTCTTCAATTTTGGTTGAATATCTTTAATTTCACTTAATAAAAAATCTATGGAAGTATTTTGCATAATTATAGTTATATATGTTAAAACAAAAAAATGAAAAAGTATAAAAATAAACTCAGATACAGATCATGGCATAGAGGAACTAAGGAAGCAGATCTTCTTTTAGGAAATTTTTTTGATAAGCATTCACCTAATATGAACCATCAAGAACTGCTTTTATATGAAGAATTTTTAAATTTGCTAGATGACAATGATTTACTTTATATTGTAAAAGGTCATAAAGATTGGCCTTCAAACTTTCCTTTGAAAATAGTAAAACGATTGAAAGAATTTATTAAAAGTGAAAATACTAAATAGCCTCAGTAATATTAAAGAATTATCTAGAATTAGAAGCTTTTCCAATGTTAGTAAAGGTATTAAGCCTTTTTTAATTAAAGAGCTAAGAAATCTTCACAATAAAAAAAATATTTTACTGATGTTAAATAATAACATTGAAATTGAATATTACGCAGACTTATTTAGAGATTATTTTAAAGATAATTATATTGTTAAATTTCCTTCTTGGGACTGCATGCCTTATGAAGAAATTTCTCCCAGTCAAAATATAATTAATGAGAGATTTAAAGCTTTAAATTTTAATTATAAAGAAAAATCCAACAATCTTCCAATACTCTTACTTACTAATTTTGACGCATTAATGCAAAAAGTCCCTAATAAAAAGTTTTTAAATCATAACAGCCTTAGTCTAAATATTAACAATAAACTTGAAGCAGAAAGTTTGAGTCTAAGATTATATGAAATGGGTTACGAGAAGGTAAGTGTAGTTCTGGAACCTTATGAATATGCAGTAAGAGGAGGGCTTATTGATATTTGGCCTATAGGGAGTGATCATCCAGTTAGAGTAGACTTTTTTGGAAATAACATAGAATCACTAAGGATATTTAATCCTATATCCCAAATAACATTAGATAATATCAAAAGTATTTTTCTATGTAGTTCTATAGAAGCTCCAAGAAATAAAAGTTTAAATAATATATTTTTAGAAAATTATAGAAATCTTTTTGGTCCCTCGAGCAATCAGGAGCTATTTATACATAAACTTAAAAATAATATTATAGCTGACGGTATACAAAACTGGCTACCTCTTTTTTACAACAATGAATTATGCAACATAAAAGATTATTTTAATATAGACTTAATACTAGCAGATGATAGTTTTTCTGATAAATTAGAAGAAAAGCTCTATAGTATTCAAACTATATATCAAGAAAAAAAAGATATTGTAGATAAAGAAAATGAAACTATAAACTCTCCTTTACATCCAAATATATTTTACTTAACTACTGAAAATATTAAAAACTTATATGAGGATAAAAATTTTATAAGTTTCTCTTATCTTTCTCCAAGTAATACTATTTCTAATTATAATCTAGAGTGTAAAGAAAATTTAGAGTTTCATAATACTAATTTCTCTAATGAGGATATTATTGAAAGGTTTAAAAAGATAATAGTACAAGCTATAAAAAAAAAAAAAATAATTCTTTCCTACCTTAACAAAGAAGAAAAAAAGAAAGCTATTAATTTATTAAAAAGCCTAGATATTAACAATCCTAGACATAATAAGATTACTATCAATGAAACTATGGACGATCTTGATATTATAGATTTAATATACATACCTATACAGCAAGGTTTTGAATTACCATTAGTAAAAGTAATTACTACAAATGAAGTTTTTAAAATTGGTTATAATATAAAGCCCAAAAAAGTAAGAAATAACCTAATTGATATAGCTCAATTATACATAAATGATTTAGTAGTTCATGCACAGCATGGGGTAGGAAGGTATTTAGGCTTAAAAACTATTAAGATAAACAACAGCCCTCATGACTGTTTAATAATTCAATATTTAGAAAACTCTAAATTGTATGTTCCTGTTGAGGATATAAGGTTAATATCTAAGTTTGGAGAGTCTTCTATTAATTCTAGCTTAGATAGGCTAGGAGCTAGTAGCTGGATAAAGAGAAGCACTAAAGTTAAAAAGAAAATAAGAGATTTAGCAAACAACCTAATTTCTATCGCAGCAGAAAGGTCTATATTAAAAGGAGCAAAACTTGATATAGATTATAATAAATTAGCTGTTTTTGCTAAAGAGTTTAACTTTACAGAAACCGATGACCAGCTTGCATCTTTAGACGAGGTTTACAAAGATTTGGCTTCTGGAAAACTAATGGATAGATTAATTTGTGGGGATGTAGGGTTTGGAAAAACTGAAATAGCACTGAGAGCAGCTTTTATAGCTACTTATAATAATTTTAATGTAATACTTATTGCTCCTACAACACTTTTAGCAAGGCAGCATTATTTAACTTTTAAAAAAAGATTTAATAAAATAGAAAATATAGAACTATTAGATAGAAATACCAAGCCTTCAAAAAAAAATAATACTATTAATAATTTTATAAATTGTAAAATTAAAATACTTATTACAACACATGCCGTATTTTCTATTAATTTTGATAAAGCACGAATAGGCTTAGTTATAATCGATGAAGAACAAAGGTTTGGTGTATCCCACAAAGAGAAAATTAAAAAAATAAAAAAAAATGTACATTTATTGACCTTAACGGCTACTCCGATACCAAGAACATTACATATGTCACTTTTGGGAATTAAAGACTTAAGTTTAATAAAAACCCCACCTGTAGATAGAAAGTCAATAGAAACAAGAGTAATTAAATTTGATAAAGTTACAATTAAAAAGGCTATTTTTAATGAAAAAAAAAGATCTGGGCAGATTTATTTAATAGTTCCTAAAATAAAAGATATTCCCGATATAAAGAAGAGAATTATTTCTATATACCCAAATTTAAGATTAGGTATAGCTCACGGAACATTAAGTTCAAAAGATTTAGAGCTAGTAATGAATGACTTTTATAATTATAAGATAGACCTTCTTATTGCAACTTCCATAGTAGAGGCAGGATTAGATATTCCTAGAGCAAATACTTTAATTGTATTTAAGTCTGACAACTTTGGTCTTGCACAACTTCATCAGTTAAGAGGAAGAATTGGTAGAAGTAGTAAAAAAGCGTACGCATACTTTACTCTTGAAAAAAATAATATTTCAAACAATGCTGAAAGAAGACTTAAAGCACTACAAACAATGGATGCATTGGGAGCTGGTATGCATTTAGCTAATTATGATTTAGATATTAGAGGAGCTGGAAACCTTCTTGGAGAGGAACAATCAGGGCAAATCATTCAAGTCGGAATAGAAATGTATCAAAGGTTATTAAAAGAATGTATAAATGACTCAAAAGGTATAGAGAACCTGAGCAAAGCAGAAGAAATAGAAGTATCAATAAAATTACCAATATTGATTTCAGAAACTTATATTCCAGATTTATCATTAAGACTATCTCTTTACAGAAGGGTAGGAGAATTTCAGGAAATTATTGATATCAGTACTTTTAAAGAAGAAATGATTAACAGATTTGGCCTAATACCAGACGAGTTTTCAAACTATTTAAATGTTATGATTCTTAAACTTCTAGCAAGAAAATGTAGTATTGCAAAAGTTTATATATTGAAAGAAAATTATGTAATAACATTTGATAAGAAACGTCTTGAATATTCTGAAAGTTTTGTAAAATGGATAACCAGTAATAAAAATAAAATTACATTAAAGAATAGTCATGTTATAAAAATAAATCATAAGATAGACGATAGTAAGAAACAGTTAATAGATGTTATTAAATTAGTAAAAAATATGTTAGAACTATTAGAAAATTGAGGTATAAATGGATTTAAACTTTACAGAGAAAGATAACCTTTTTAGAGAAGAGGTTAGGTTTTTTATAAATAAAAACTTATCAGCTAAAATACAAAAAAGAGTTATGAATGGGGGAAAATATTCTAAAGATGAAATAATAGAATGGCAAAAAGCACTATTTAAAAAAAAATGGTTTGCAACTAATTGGCCTGAAAAATATGGAGGTTTAGAATGGACTCCTATGCAGAGATATATATTTGATCAGGAAACAGCTTTATTGCATACACCGCAAATAGTTCCTTTTGGGGTGACTATGGTTGGTCCAGTCATAATAGAGTTTGGTACGGACCTACAAAAGAAAAGTTTTTTACCAAAAATTTTAAATTCTGATCATTGGTGGTGCCAGGGATATTCTGAACCAGGGGCAGGATCTGATTTGGCTTCTTTAAAGACTAAGGCTGTTTCTGATGGAGATAATTATATAATTAATGGTACTAAGACCTGGACTACTCTAGCTCAATATGCAGATTGGATGTTTTGTCTGGTAAGAACAAATAATAGTACCAAACCTCAAGAGGGAATATCCTTTATTTTAATAGACATGAAATCGGAGGGTATTAAAGTTGACCCAATAATTACTCTTGATGATAGTCATGAAATTAATACTGTCTATTTAGAGGATGTAGTAGTACCAAAAGCTAATCTGATTTATGAAGAAAACAAAGGATGGACAGTAGCTAAGTACTTATTAAGTCATGAAAGAACAAGTATAGCAGCAGTGGCAAGGTCAAAGAGCGCCATAAAAAAATTAAAGTACATAGCTAGTCAAGAACTTTATGGGAAAAATCCTCTTATTGAAAATAGCAGGTTTAGAGATAAATTAACAGAATTAGAAATGGACCTTCATGCTTTAGAATACTCAGAATTAAGAATACTATCAAAAGAGGTTAATGGCTCTGCACCAGGACCAGAGGCATCGTTTTTAAAAATAAGAGGATCTGAATTACAACAAAAAATAAGTGAGGTTACTTTAGAAGCAGTAGGTTCATTTGGATTAATAAAATCTGATAACAGTGTAAAAGAAAAAACTAATGAATATTTTTCTGGCCCTGAATATGCTTATAATGTTGGGGTAGATTTTTTAAACCTCAGAAAGACGACTATTTATGGCGGATCAAATGAAATTCAAAAAAACATTCTATCTAAAATGGTGTTAGGTCTATAATGAATCTTACTGAGTCAGAAGAGCAAATTTTAATAAAGAATAGCGCTAAAAAATTTTTAGAATTAAACTACTCTTTTGATAAAAGAAGACAAATATTAGAAAATAAAACTCATCAGGATAAAAAATATTGGAAAGAATTTGCAGATCTAGGTTGGCTAGGGCTACCTTATTCTGAAAGTTATGGAGGTTTTGGAGGAAACATTAATAATTTAATGACCTTAATGGAATGTCAAGGTTCAGCATTAGTACTAGAGCCATATATATTCAATAATCTAGTTGTTGGAAAAATACTAGAAAAGTTGCGCGCAGAGAGTTCTAAAAGATTTTTAGAAGATATTATTACGGGTAATAAAATTTTTACTTTTCTATTCTCACCATTTGGAGATTATAGAAATAATATTACAAATAATCTTAAAGTGAGAAAAGAAGGAGAGGATTTTTTAGTTACGGGAAGGATAAATTGTGTATTTGGAATAGAAAAATTTGATCTTATGATAATTCCTTTATGTTTAAATGAAAAGGTCTATTTATTTATTACTGATAATAATTATCAAGGAATTGAGATAAGAAATAATCAAACTATCGACGATATGATAATGTCAGACATAGAATTTAACTCTTTAAAACTATCAAATAAAGAATTAGTAACTATAACTTCTAAAAATAACTTTTTTAAAATATTCAATTATATTTATGATTTAGCTACATTAGCGATGTGTTCTCAGGCTTTAGGAATTATAGATATCATGTATAATTTGACATTAGACTATTGTAAAACTAGAGAGCAATTTGGTAGAAAAATTAGCTCATTTCAAGTAATTCAGCATAGGTTAGTAGATATGCATATTATCAAAGAGGAAATGAGATCTTTAAATTACATGGGGCAGTTATCCATAGACAAAGATCATGATATCAGGTCTAAAAATATATCCTTAAATAAAATATTTTTAGGGACACGAGCAAATATAATGGCTAAAGATTGTATTCAACTTCATGGAGGAATGGGGGTAGCAAAAGAAATGAGTATAGGACATTTTTTATCTAAAATTACTGTATTTTGTTCTTTATTTGGAAGTACTGACTATCATAAAGAGAGATATTCTAACTATGACTAAATAAAATAATTATGCCTTTTTTTTTTAATATTAAATTTTTATTTTTTGTAATCTCATTTATAGTACTAATTTTTAGTATAATATTTTTCTTTGCTTTTTTTGCTCTTATAACTTTACCATTTTTTTTATTAGTATATGTTTTTAGAAAAAAAATATTCAAAAACATTATTATTAAAAATATACCGCCAAATGCTCATAATTTTAATAATAAACAGCAAGAAAGTAATATTTATAAAAATAGAAATAATTTTATAGAAGTTGATTATGAAAATAAAACTGAAAAAGATATTAATAATTAATTTACAGAATACTTTTCAAAATATATATTTTCTTTTTTTCCTTTTAGCTTTAAAACATGATTATAACTAGTATCAACAAATCCATCAGAGCCAGATATTAGTATTTTATGTGTAGATAAATCTTTAAATACTTTCTCTAAAGTTTTGTCAACCCTACCAATAAGAAACTGACTATTAGAAAGATTCATTTCTCTAGTTAAAGAGATTTTAAAGTTAAAATTTTTATATTTTTCTTTTAGTTTATACATAGTATCCATTTCAAGTATTTCTTCCCTGTTTCTAAAAAATAAAAAAAATAGTATATCTGCATTTTTATTTTTTATAAGTAAATCTAGTATGATAGATAGTATTGGTGATATGCCAGTTCCTCCTGCTATTCCAATTACAGGCTCATTGTTAATGCTATAATAAAAAGAATTAAATGGCCCATTTAAACTCATTATATCGCCAGGCTTTATATTTTTATGAATAAAATTGCTAAAGCCTGTTTTCTCATGTCTAATGATTAAAAAACTAAGAATATTATCTCTTAAACTGAGATTTTTCGGCGAATTCATTATAGAATATTTTCTTTTCAGTTTGACGCCCTCACTTAAAATTTCCATATGTGATCCTGGAAGAAATTTAAAGTTTAATTTACTTGGTAAAAAAAAACTTAACTGATTAACTAGAGGAGTAATAGCTCTATTAGCAACTACTTGAAGAAGGTACTCTTTTGGTATATTAATAAAATTATTTTTACTTTGATCCAAAATTATTTTTAGTTTCTTTGAAGAATATTCTAAGACTATATCTTTTGAGTTTCCAAAAGATTGACATAGAAAAACGTTCTCTTGTTTTTTTATTAATTTTTTATTTCTTAAAAGAATACTTCCTTTTACTAATTTAGTTATGCAGGAACCACAAGCCCCAGACTTACAACTATGAGGTAACGGTATATTAGAGTTTAAGGCTTCATCTAGTATTGTTGTATCTTTACAATTTCCACTAAACTTTAAATCTGAATTATTAATTATTACGTTATATTTTTTTTCCATTTTATTGAACAACCAATACTGGAGTTTTGATTAGCAATAATATTTCCAGTAGTTATTTTAAAATTAAAAGCATCTAATAACTCTTTTTTACGGCTTAAGAGGTTTTTAGATTGGTATCTTAAATTATCTAGTCTTCCACGATAAAATAATTCTAAATTTTGATCAAAACAAAAAAAGTCAGGAGTACATACTGCTCCATACTTTTTAGATACTTCTTGTTTACCATCATAAAGATAGTGAAAACTAAACTTATTCTGTATAGAAAATTCAATCATATTTTCATATGAATCTTCGGGATATGAATCACTATCATTAGGCATAATAGCTGTAACGCCAACATCAATTTTTTTCAGTTCATTAAAGTCTTTAACCATTCTGTATATAATATCCTTTACATATGGACAATGATTACATATGAACGCTACTGCTAAGCCATTTTTCTTTATCAGTTCTGTTTCCTTGATGAACATACCTTTAGTGGATAGGAGGTTAAAAGATTTTAACTTCCAGCCTTTATTGACATTTTGACTTTTTGTTAGCATTATAATTATAATATTATAAACAAAATTTTATTAAAATAACTTTTTATATGCCTTGAATAATTAATTATAATTATTATTTCTATTATCATGAATCAATTAGTTAAAATAAGCAAGTTGTCAAAATCATTTGGGAATTTTTCAGCTGTTAGCAACATCAGTTTTGATCTACAAAAAGGAGAAGTATTAGGATTTTTAGGCCCAAATGGTGCAGGAAAGACCACAACCATGAGAATGCTCACTGGCTTTCTTAAGCCTACAGAGGGAGAAATTTACATAAATAATGTAAATCTTCAGAAAAATCCTGTTCTTTGTAGAAAATATATAGGTTATGTCCCTGAAGGTTCACCCTTATATAATGAAATGAATACAATAGATTTTTTGAAGTTTATAGCAGATGTAAGAAATATTGGTAAAGATTGTGTAGAAGAAGCACTTAATAAAGTAATTAGGTTGTTAAGTCTTAATAGTATTTTATTTCAAAAAATTGATACCTTATCTAAAGGTTATAAAAGAAGAATAGGTTTAGCGCAGTCTATTATTCATAATCCAGATGTATTAATTTTAGATGAGCCTACTGATGGGCTTGACCCCAATCAGAAAAATGAAGTAAGGAAACTAATAAAAAAACTAGGAAAAGAAAAAGCTATAATTATTTCTACTCATATTCTTGAAGAGGTCAATGCTATATGTAATAGAGCAATGATTATTGCAAATGGTAAGCTTTTACTTGATGAAAAGCCTAAGGATATTTTAAAAAAATCTGATAACTTTAATAGTATTTTTATTTCTGTAGAAGAGATGAAGTCTGAAGAATTAAAAAAAAATATATTAGACTTAAAAATTTCTGATAATGTAAAAATAATTAACAACTATTGTGTCATTAAAATAGATAGGTCAAAATCCTTTAAAAAAAAATTAGACAAATATATTAAGCATAAAAATTTGACATTAAAACATTATTCCATGGGACAAGGAAGTTTAGAAGAAGTATTTAGGAGGCTTACTACAAATGAAAAATAGTTTTTCTTCTATATATATTATCTTCAAAAGAGAAATCTTAAGTTATTTTTTAACTCCTGTAGCATACGTATTTATAGCAGTTTTTTTACTTCTTTCAGGGTTATTCACTTTTTATTTAGGAAACTTTTTTTCTTTAGGACAAGCTAGTCTATCTAGCTTTTTTGAATGGCACCCATGGTTATATCTTTTTTTAATACCAGCTATTTCTATGAGATTGTGGTCTGAAGAAAAAAAGGTTGGTACAATTGAACTTATTACAACTTTACCAATTACTATTGATAGTTTAGTTGTAGGTAAATTTATAGCAGCATGGCTTTTTACTTCTATTGCTTTAATTTTAACTTTTCCATTGTGGATAACAGTTAATTACTTAGGTAACCCTGATAATGGAGTAATCATTGCTAGTTATCTTGGAAGCGCTTTAATGGCAGGAGGATATTTGGCTATAGGAAGCTGTATATCAGCTTTAACTAACAATCAAGTTATAGCATTCGTTGTTTCAGCGACTTTATGTTTTTTATTTACTGTTAGTGGCCTTCCAATAGTACTAGATTTTTTTTCCTCATGGACTGCTCAAACGGTAACAGATGCGATAGCTTCTTTTAGCTTTTTAACTAATTTTTTTAATCTGACTAGAGGTCTTATAGATTTAAGAAGTTTATTGTTTTTTGTTAGTCTTATTTTTTTCTTTCTTTACGCTAATATTATAATTATTAGAGACATGAGAGATTGATGTTTAAAACAAAAAAAGTATTTATAGATTTTTCTTTTATAAATCTACTTGTTGCTTTAGTAGTTTTTATTTCCTTTAATATTATTATAGCTAAGGTTGTAATAAATAAGAAGATTGACTTTACGTCAGATAAACTTTTTACTTTATCTAAAAATACTAAATCTATTGTACAAGATTTAAATGAGCAGATTAAAATAAAACTTTTTTTTTCCGAGACATTAAGTAAGGAGATTCCTCAAATAAGAGATTATGAGAGAAGGGTAAGAGAATTATTATTAGCTTATTCTGATCTTTCAAAAAATATAAAGTTAGAGATTATAGATCCTAAACCATTTACTGACTTAGAAGATTTAGCTACCACTTACGGTATACAAGGATTACAGCTTAATCAAGAGGGAGAAAAATTCTATTTTGGAACCATATTGACTAACTCTGTAGACGATATGGTAGTTATTCCTTATTTTGACATTTCTAGGGAAAGATTTTTAGAATATGATCTAACAAAATCAATTCATAATCTAGCTAATACAGAGAAACCTGTAATAGGATTAATATCAGGCCTCCCTTTTGCTGGTGGCTTAAGCAGTAGAAAAGGTGAACCCTCTTATCAAAAGCCATTCTATCTTTACCAAAATATCCAAGAATTTTATGAAATTATTGATCTTACAAATAGCTTAGATAAAATTGATAATAATATAGATCAACTTTTAATTATTCATCCTAAATCTTTATCTGATAAAACTCTATATGAAATCGAACAATTCGTTCTTAAGGGTAAAGGAGCTACTTTTTTTATTGATCCTTTTTCTGAATTTGAAAAAACTAATAATGACCCTAGTCTAGACGTTTCTAGTATACCTAAGTCTGATTTAAATAAAATGTTTAAAAAATGGGGATTTAGTATTGAGCCAGGCATGATAGTAGGAGATATTATTAATGGAAGAAAAGTAAGTTTAGGTAGACCAGGAGATGAAAAAATTTTGACTTACATTTTATGGCTAGCTTTACAAGGAGAATTACTTTCCAAAGAGGATATAATTACAGAAAATTTAGATTATTTATTTTTTAAATCTGCTGGTGCAATAAAAAACCTTAATATTAATAAAAATATTACATTGACTCCATTGGTATCGACTTCTATAAACTCCATGTTGGTAGAAAGATTTAAAATACAATTGCGAGCAGAGCCTGAAGCCTTGTTAAAAGATTTTAAATCAGCTAATACAAGTCATATTTTAGGAGCTAGAATAAAAGGTAATTTTGAGTCTTCTTACTCTGTTAGTGATCTTAAAGCAATGGGTATAGACACTAAGAAACATATATATAATAATAATTCAAATATAATAGTTTTTTCTGATACTGATTTATTGGTTAATGATGCATGGCTTTCAAATCAGCAAATGTTTGGCAGAGAAAATATTATTCCTATAGCTGATAATGGAAGATTAGTTATGAATGCCATAGAGTCTATGAGTGGAGGAAAAAATCTTATAGGACTTAGAGGTAGGGGAATTTCTAATAGACCTTTTTTAGTAGTAGAGAATTTGCAAAAAGAGGCAGAGCTTTTATTGATAGAGAAAGAAATATCTTTAAAAAAAGAATTAGAAGAAACTGAAAGCAAGCTAAATAAACTCAAAGATGAGAATTTTTCAGCAAATGACTCTTTAACCTATGAACAAACTGAAACCATAAATGAATTTAACAAAAAAATCTTTAAAATAAGAAAAGATCTTAGAGAGGTTCAAAGAGAGTTAGGAGAAAATATAAAGAGCTTAGAAACAACACTTAAACTGTTTAATATTTGGCTAATGCCTTTTTTAGTACTGCTTATTTATTTTATTTTTAAATTTATAACTGTTAAGAATAATAAAAAATATTTAACTAAAAAAGATGGATGAAAATAAAATCCTTAGTAAAAATTTCTATTCTTTTTTCTATTTTAATGATTTCAATATATTTATCATTATCTAATAATTATAAATCTGAAACTAACTTCAAGGAGGCGTTCCCTGATTTAACTAAAAGCTTAAATAAGATAAAGAGTATTAAATTTGAATATGATAATAATCAATACAATTTATTAAGAAAACCGGAAGGTTGGGTATTAGAAGACTATAATTATTATCCTGTTGATAATAAAAAAATAAATAACTTTATATGGCAACTTGTTAGGTTAGAGTTTATAGACAAAAAAGATACTAAGCCAAATAATTTTAATAAACTTGGTTTAAATTATCCTCTTAATAAAGAGCTAAAATCAAAAAGAATTAAATTTTATGATAATGATAAAGTAATATATGATTTTATAATTGGAAAAAGTTTAAAAAGCAACCTTAATAAAAATATTAATTATTTTAGAAATTTTGATCAGGAACAGGTCTGGTTATTTAATAACAACTTAAATATACCCTTAAAACAAATATCTTGGATAAAGTCTGACTTATTTGAAATAGGTAGGTGGAGAATAAGAGAAGTAACTATTAATCACAAAAAAACTATAAACAGCTTTAAAATTTATAGAGACAGCTATTCATCTCAAAACTATAAATTTGATAAACTACCCAAGGACTTTGATTTCATAAATAACTATTCTCAAAACTCTTTAGCAGCCAGCTTTGAAGGAATAAAGATAGAAAATATGCTACCTCTAAGTCAATTTAATTCTAAAGAAGTTATCTTTAATAGTGAAATTAAAGTACATACTTTTGATGGTTTAGTTTTAACTTTAAAAGTAATTAAAATAGATCAGGAGGAATATGTTCAGGTTAATTTTAAAAGCAACAAACTTATTAGAAAAGAATTACCTATAGATGGAGTTAAAGTAGTTGGTATCCCTAAGATGTTAAGCTTTAAAGAGGTAGAAGAAAAAGTAAAAGAATTGAAATTTGTTGAAAAATGGTTATATAAATTAGACGTAAATACGATGACAGAGTTCAAAAAACAACGAAAAGATATAATAAAAAAAATAAAATTATCTAATTAGATTTTATTAAAGAAAATAAACTTTTATTTTTATTTAATACTCTTTTCTCTCCTTTTAGGCCACTAATTTCTAGAACAAATAAACATTCTATTAAATTACAATTAAATTTTTCAATTAGTTTTATAGCAGCGCAAGCAGTTCCTCCAGTAGCCAAAACATCATCTATTAGTAGAATATTTTCCCCTGAGTTTAGAGCATCTTTATGTACTTCTAATTTATCTTTTCCATATTCAAGAGTATATTCATATGAATATTTTTGATAAGGTAATTTATTAGGTTTTCTTATTGGAACGAAACCACATCCCATTCTAATTGCTAAACTAGCACCAAAAATAAACCCTCTTGCTTCAATTCCTACAATCTTATCAATCTTATTTTTTTTATGCCTTTCATTGAACAAGTCTATTACTTTTGAAAATGCTTTTTTATTTTTTAATAATGGAGTAATGTCTTTAAAGAGTATTCCTTTTTTCGGAAAGTTTGGTATATCTCTAATATGTTTATTTAGTGTCATATGAAAATCTTATTACTAATTTTACTTTTGTTTTATCAATATAATCTACATTCAAATGAAAAGATAGATATTATAGGAAACATTAAATATTATAATACCAAAACTGATGAAACTTTAATTGATATAGCAAGATCAAATAATTTAGCATTTCCTGAGATTATGTCTGCCAACGAAAATTTAGATGATCCTTGGGTAGTAGAAAATGATATAAATATTATTTTACCCAAAAGACATTTACTTCCTAGTGTAAAAAGAGAGGGAATTATTGTAAACAAAGGTGACTTAAGGTTGTATTATTTTTCAGAAAATAAAAAAGTTTATTCTTATCCTATAGGAATTGGAAGAGGAGACTGGGAGACTCCTACTGGAGAGGCTAAAATTGTAGGAATGAAAAAAAATCCATATTGGACAGTACCAGAATCAATTTTAGAGGAAGAACCTCATTGGCCAAAGGTAGTAAAGCCAGGGCCACAAAACCCTTTAGGTAATAGAGCTATTTATTTATCTATGCCAGGATATCTTTTACACGGAACTAATAAGCCATGGGGAGTGGGTATGAAAGTAAGTCATGGTTGTATTAGACTATATCCTGAAGACATTGAAGCATTATATGAATTGGTAAAAAAAGGAGAAAAAGTTCAAATTATAGATCAACCTGTTAAAGCCGGATGGCTAGGAGGAGTATTATATTTAGAAGTTCACTCAATGCATCCTTATGGTTTAGAAGAAGAAGCTATTTTAGAAAATAATCTGAGATTGTTACCTCAGGCAACGCAAAGCCTACAAGTTGCAGCTAAACACCATGTTATTAATATTGATTGGCAAAAGGTGATTAAAATAGTTAAAAAAGCCTCTGGCATGCCAGAAGCTATCTTAACTAAATATCATAAATAACTATTTTCTAGAAATAGTTCTGAACATACGATCTATTTTGTCATTAAGCGCTCTTAATGCAGATCTATTTTGTTCTGTCATAGCCTCTGCTCTTTGCGCTGTTTTAGTTGCTGCGTCAGCTTTACCAGAGGCTGAGGCTGCAGCATCAGCTGCGGCTTTAGCTTCTGCTATAGCACTTTCTACAGCAGCATTATTTTTTTGAGCTTCACAGCCTGCTAAAATTAAAACGGCTGTTACTAAAGGCAATATTAATAATTTTTTAAACATAATAACTCCAACTTATTTACTATTAGAATATATTTATAGTTAACAATAGTACTATTGTAAAGAGTTAAAACTATGATCTGATCATTTTGACTGCATAAATAATTGCAGCAACCATATTTCTTGCTCTAGCCTGATTTTTATAAGATATGTCGAAAGCTGTGCCATGATCTACAGAGGTCCTTATAAAGGGTACTCCCAATGTAACATTAACTGACTGATCAAAGTATATAAGTTTTACAGGTATGTGACCTTGATCATGATAATTTGCTATTACTAAATCAAATTGACCTAGATTAGCCTTTCTAAAAATTATATCAGCAGAAATAGGTCCAACTACATCAATTCCAATGCCTCTAGCTCTAAGAATAGCAGGTTTAATGATATTTATTTCTTCTTTACCAAAAATTCCTTCTTCACCAGCATGAGGGTTTAAGCCACATATTGCTATTTTAGGACTTTTTACTCCTAGCTTAGAAAAGTGTTTATACCCAATTTTTATGGTTTCTAATATTTTTTTCTCAGATATTTCTGTCAAGGCACTCGATAAAGACATATGACAAGTTACATGGAGTGTAGAAAACTTTTTATTAGCCAGCATCAAGTAAGGGGTATTAGAATTAAATAAATAAGAGAGCAATCCAGTATGACCGTCGAAGGTATGACCTGCTAAATGCAAAGACATTTTTGAAATGGGGGCAGTTACAATTGCGTTAATAAGTTTTTCTTTAAATAGATTGGCGCTTTTACATATTGCTTTATATGAGACTTCTCCTCCAATTTTTGTTGGACTATTTTCATACTTTATATCTGCTTCTATATCTACGAATTCCTTAATACAATTCATATTGGTTTGAATACCTGATATTTTACAGGCTTTGATAAAAGAACTTTTATTTCCAATAACTATAAATTTATATGGTAAATTTTTTTTAGAAAAAAAATCTAAAGCTTTTGCTGTAATCTCTGGTCCAATTCCGCAAGGATCTCCTAATGTTATACCTAATACATACATTTTTATTCTCTATATAAAAAATTATATTTACTTTTTAAATAAGTTCTATATAAATAAATTTCAGTCCCCAT